>Ga0194063_10001212_pt1 | contig 17100 bp, 18 predicted proteins | sample SepL3720m_MetaG_FD_155459 | JGI IMG/M metagenome (GOLD analysis project Ga0194063, IMG submission 155459) | Anoxic zone freshwater microbial communities from boreal shield lake in IISD Experimental Lakes Area, Ontario, Canada - Sep2016-L373-20m | ecosystem: Environmental > Aquatic > Freshwater... | reverse complement strand
CTCCACAACAGACCGCAAAGTTCCAGATTGGCGCGACCTGCGCTGTCTTTAACGAAAACGGTGAGCGCGTTGTGCCGGGCTCTGGCGAGCAGGGGGTTGTTGCCGTCGGCGGCTTTATCCCGCTCGGCTATTACAAAGACGAAGCAAAATCGGCGCAAACATTTCGTACCTACGAAGGCCGCCGCTGGAGCGTGCCTGGCGACTTCGCCGAGGTCAACGAAGACGGCACGTTGCGGCTGCTCGGGCGCGGGTCGGTATGTATCAACACGGGCGGCGAAAAGGTGTTCCCCGAAGAGGTCGAAGAGGCGCTCAAGACCCACCCCAGCGTGCGCGACGCCGTGTGCGTTGGCTTGCCCGACCAACGCTTCGGTGAAGTCATTTGCGCGGTGGTCGAGTCCGAGGCAGATCGTTCCATCGACTCGGTGGTTCTCTCCGATCATGTGAAGGGATTGCTGGCCCACTACAAGGCACCCCGCCATGTGGTGGTCGTCGACACCATCGGCCGTGCAGCGAACGGCAAGGTCGACTACAAACGACTCAAGGAATTGGCCATCGATCGCTTGGCGGCGGGGCAATCATGAGAGGCGATCATCTGCGGGCACGACTCGCGAATCGCAACAGTGTGTTGATGCCCGGCGTGTGGGATCCGTTGTCGGCCAAGCTTGCTGTCGAGGCCGAGTTCGACACGGTGTTCGTGAGCGGATTTTGCGTGAGCGCCACCATGCTCGGCAAACCCGATTTTGGATTCCTTACCCAAACCGAGATGGCCGAGGTCGCCCGACGAGTGTGCGCCGCGGCGCCCAACACCAGCGTGGTGGTCGATGCCGACACCGGTTATGGCGGTCCGCTCAACGCAATCCGCACCGTCGAGTTGTGGGAGCAAGCCGGTGCTGCGGGAATGTTCCTCGAAGACCAAGTGTGGCCCAAGCGTTGCGGGCACATGCCTGGCAAGCAAGTGGTTCCGGCCGAAGACTGGCTGGCCAAGCTGCGCGCTGCTGTAGAACATCGCACGCATCTGCACATCACGGCGCGCACCGATGCACGTGCGATGAACGGACTCGACAATGCCATCGAGCGCGCCAAGATGGCTCGCGATCTTGGGGTCGACGCAATCTTTATCGAGGCGCCTGAGTCTGTGGCCGAGCTCGAGCGCATCGCCACCGAACTCAGTGATGTAACCCTGGTCGCGAACATGGTCGAGACCGGCAAGACACCCTTGCTCACGCCCGCCGAATTGGCCGAGCTTGGGTTTCATCTCATCGTGTCGCCGCTCAGCGCACTTTTCACGATGGTGCATGCGATCCGTGAGTCGCTGGCATTGCTGCGCACCGAAGGTTCGTTGCGTGGGCATCTCGATCGCCTCGTCGCGTTCGACGACTTCGGTGCGCTCGTCGGCCTCGGCGATCAGTTTGCGCTTGAGCAGCGGTACAACCAAGCGCCATGAGGTAATGGTTCGTTGACTCCAACGCCTGAGCCGTTACACTGCCAAAAGCATTACGAGCGGCCTTTCCAAAGGCCCGGCAACCTGGGTCGGAAGCCCCAAGGTGCCTCCATCGTCAGATGGGATGTGGCCGCACTTCGGTTCGGCAACAAAGGCTCCGGCCGCTCTTGATGTTGATGATTTCAGCATGCTCGAGAGGAGGACGATGTGGACAAGCAATCATTTCCGGTGACCGGAGCATGGATGCCGGGCGACAACCCTGGACATCGTCAGTTCCTTACTGTTGCGGCCGATCGCCCCTTCGCTCTCGACGGCGCGACATCGCTCAGCAAGGTGAGCGTCGCCTACGAAACGTGGGGAACCCTCGACGACAGCGCGAGCAATGCAGTCTTGATTTGTCATGCGTGGACAGGCGACAGTCATGCTGCCGGCGTGGACAGCAAGGGACATTCGGGCGAAGGTTGGTGGGCCGATGCAATCGGTCCGGGTAAGGCCATCGATACCAACCGTTGGTTCGTGGTGTGCGCCAACGTGCTCGGCGGATGCCAAGGCACAACCGGCCCATCGTCGCCGCACCCGTCCGATGGCAAGCCCTACGGATCTCGCTTTCCGGTCATCACCATTCGCGACATGGTTCGCCTACAGGCCCGCCTCGCCGACCACCTTGGCGTCGGTGTGTGGCACAGCGTGATCGGTGGCTCGATGGGCGGCATGCAAGTGCTCGAATGGGGCATCACTTATCCGAATCGCGTTCGTTCGCTGGTGCCTATCGCTACGTGTGCGCAGAGCACAGCGCAACAGATTGCTTGGGGCGCCATTGGTCGCCGCACGATCTTGCTCGATCCGCGCTGGCGCGGTGGCGACTACTACGACGCGCCCGAGGGTGATGGTCCAGCTGAGGGTCTGGCGGTGGCGCGCATGATCGCGCAAGTTACGTTCAGAAGTGACAACGTGTTCACAGAACGATTCGGACGAGACCTTGCCGACGGCGGCACCCATAGGGACGGCTTCGATCTTTGGCAGCGCTTCGAGGTCGAGCGCTATCTCGATCATCACGGCGAAAAACTGATTCGTCGATTCGACACCAACAGCTACCTCATCATCGGCAAAGCAATGGACCTGCATGATGTGGGCCGTGGCCGCAACGGCGTGGTGTCTGCCATGGCCAGAATCAAAGTGCCGGTGCTGTCGATGGGTATCTGGAGCGACATGTTGTACCCGGCGTATCAGCAGCGGCACCTACGCGATCTGCTCGTTGCCGCGGGCACCCCGTGTGAGTATGTCGAGATCGATTCACCCCACGGTCACGACGCGTTCTTGCTCAACCTTGATCAGGTTGCCCCGCCCATCGAGGCGTTCTTGGACTCGGTGTCGAAGAACTAGCCGTGTCGCTTCGCGGCGGCAGCATCGAGCATCGGAATCCCTTTGCTGTTCGCTGGTAAGCGTAAGGCCACCAGAAAATCGAGGTCATCGTCGGGGCCGCACTCGAGCAGATAGATCACCCGTCGTTTCGGTGGGTTATCGGACGGTCCAGCCACGCGCCAGGTCGATGACTTCGGCATCCGGCGAGGCATCAAGGCGCTCGACGGCTTGCCGCCTCCTGATCCTTGCGGGCTGTTCAGGCCACCGCGGCGTGGCCGCACCTCGATGGTGCCGTCGGCGCCGTTGGCCACGCGAAACTCGCGCCACTTTCCGACGCTGCGTCCGTCGCGACTGATCGTTTGGCCGTAACAGACCATGCGTTGCGCGTCTTTGCTGACCCAGTGCGGTTCGATGCGGATTGCTGCCCACAACATCGCCGCGCACACGGCTGCGATGCCGGCGAATGAGAGCAGGCTTGTCATTGCTGCATAGCTTGGCGCATCAGCGAGTGAGCTGCACGCTCACGAGGCAAACATGCCAGACTTGCCGAGTCATGAAGTTGCTCTCGCTGCATTCACTCGCTCCGTTCGTGGTTGGAATCCTTGCCGATTCGGTCAACGACGTCAGCAGTACGCGCAAGGTCTACCTGCTCGCTGCCGGGCTCGCCGCACTTGGCGTCGCGCTGCTGATCATTACCGTGTGGTTCTGGCGCAGTACCCGTGCCGACCCAGCGCTGCTGGCTCCGCTCGAGGTGATGGGCGAGCGTAAGTTCCGCAACCTCGATGATGTTGCGCAACAAGACTTGCTGAACTCGGTGCGCCCCGAAGATGCGCAGCCGATGCGTTGGGGAGTTGTCGAAGGCGAGTCGCTCAATGGTGGCGTCATCGATCTCGAGGCTGCCGCACGCGTCGAACTAAAGGGATTCGACGACCTTCGTGATGCCGACGTGGTCGAGGCGCCAGTAGTTGAGTCGCCGGTCGTTGAGGCGCCAGTGGTCGAAGCGCGCGAAGTTGTCGTGGAGCCGGTAGTGGTCGCGGCAGTTGAAGCTGCTGTAGAGCCAGAACCCTTGCTTGATCCATCGACGCCGTTAGCTCGTGACCTCATGGATCCGCTGCTGCGTAACGTGAAAAAGGGTCACCACTAAGCAACTCGTGGGCGGCTCGCAGCGGGTACGGTTGTTGCAATGGCTGAGCTGAACGTAGACGAGATGTTGGCACGATTCCGCGAGAGGGCTGTGGCCGTCAAGAAGCGGCCGCTGCCGCCAGTTGCGGGTGAAGAGCGTCAAGCGTTCATCCAGCAGGCACAGGCCGACTTCCAAGATTTCGCCATCATCGGCGACGCAGTCGCAGCGATTGAGGACGGCATTCTCGTGCTGCGCGTCGACCTGCGTCCACCAGACCAACGCGCGTGACCGCCTCGTTGCACACCCGTGCAACGTCGAGAGACCTACCGCTCGTCGCTGGTGCACTCGCAGTGTTCGCGTGGGGCTTTGGTCCGCTGATTGTTCGCGGCATTCACGCATCTGCTGCGTCGATCATTGTGTTTCGCTTTGCATTCGCCGTGCCGGTGATGATTGCCATTGCGTACCTCGCCGGAGGCCGGCTCTCGCTGGCCGTATTTCGCCAAGCGCTTGGGCCCGGTGTGCTGTTTGCGTTGTCGACCATGGCCAGTTTCTCGTCGTACAAGACGACGTCGATTGCGCTTGCCACGTTGATTCCAGCGGTGCAACCGGCATTGATTTTGTTCGTCGCTTCTCGGCTGTTCGGCGAGCGCTTGCCTGCCCGACGGGTGGTGTGCGCAGCTGCGGCGCTTTCGGGTGTCTTTGGCGTGGTGCTCGCTTCGGGCAACACCAGTGGCACGGCCATGCGCGGCAACTTGTTGGCGCTGGCAAACCTGTTTCTTTGGACCGCCTATTTCGTGCAGGTGAAACGCGTTCGATCTACCGACACTCACTCGTGGGCGTTCCTCGCCGCGGTGTTCACGGTTGCGTCGTGTGTGGCCATTCCCTGGGGTCTCGCGGCCGCCACCGATATTCATACCGTCGGAGGCACCGACTGGTTGCTGCTCGGTCTCACCGTGGTAGGGCCAGGTCTGATGGGCCATGGGTTAATGACGTGGGCGCAGCGCCACCTCGACATGACCGTGGCTTCGCTGCTCACCTTGGGCGCTCCGGTGATCTCGGCCACCGGCGCGTGGCTCATCTTTGACGAGAAGTTGCGCGCACTTCAGGGGTTTTTTGCCGCTGTAGTGCTGGTAGCGCTGGCCGGAATTGTGGTTGACGCACGATCTTGAGTGGCAACCCAACGCACGTTGTCCGGTCCGGCAGAGTAGTTGCTAAACTCCCCTACGCAATATGCGGATGTGGCTCAGCTGGTAGAGCATCACCTTGCCAAGGTGAGGGTCGCGAGTTCGAATCTCGTCATCCGCTCGTTGAGAAAGGCCTGATCGGCACCCCTCGGGGATCCGATCAGGCCTTTTGCTTTTCGAGCAGGCCGATCTGTGCGCCTTCGCTGGCCGCAAATCGGAGGTGGCATGCGAGTGGGAGCTCGAGTCCGCCACCGAGGCAGTGGCCGAACATGATGACGACGGCGCGAACGTCGCGATCATCCTGAAGTGACATCACGGCGCGCTCGAGTTCGTCCATGTACTCGAGAGTCATCCGATTGTGAGGTGGGTGCTGGTTCTCGAGGATCACCACGCGTCCACGCCGTTCGATCTTGAGGGCAGTGTTGCTCTTTACGCAATCCTGCCCGGGCATGGCTCTACGACGAGAACTGGGCCCCGGTGCGCACAACCTTGAACACGTAGGTCCACTGGAACAGCACCATCCACCGGCGGTAGATCTGCAGCTCGTAGCCGTGTTCGGCGGCGATGCGGCCGATGTCGGTGTCGCAACCTTCGGCCAACGAGAGCAGCACCACGCTTGTGTCGTGCAGATGCTCGCCAAGGTCTGCGAACAAGCGCTGGAAGTACTCGAAGTTCGCGCCCGCATGAAACGCGTGGTCGAGTTGCGTTGCTGGGTCGTGGCGAAAGAACGGGGGCGTGATGGTAACGATGTCGAACGTGCCGTCGAGGTTGGCGAACAAGTCGCTCTCGATCACCGTGACCGTGAGTCCGTTGGCCTCAGCGTTGCCTTGGGTGGTCGAGCACGCCAGATCAGAGATGTCGAGTGCCGTCACCTGCGCACCGCCCTTGGCCGCCACCAGCGAGACGGCACCAGAGCCGCAGCCCACCTCGACGAACGACTGATCGGTCAGCGCCAGGCGCGCCACGGTGCGGCAGACCAACTTGGTCGAGAAGAACAAACGTGGGGGAAACACACCCACAGGAACGGTGATGTGCAGACCGCGGTAACGCGTGGTGCGCTGGCGAGACATCCACCACTCTATGTACGGGCGGTAGACGGCCTGCAGATGCCCGCTCACGCGTCGGCGTAACGATTGGGCTCTGGTGGGCAGGCCGGGCCGGGCCGAGGCGCCTACATAGATCTGCACGGGCGAGAGCTTACGTGGCGTCGCGCGCGAGCGAGACGTTGTCGAGATTCCCCCTCACCCAAACGGGTGACTTGTGTGCCGCCCGGCGAGCGAGCAGCAGAACCGATTGTTAGAGCGCCCGTACGTTTTCGGCTTGGTCGCCCTTGCGACCAGGCACCACGTCGAACTCGACGGCCTGACCCTCTTCGAGGTTCTTGAACCCGTTGCCGGCGATACCGGTGTGGTGAACGAACACATCTGCGCCGCCTTCGCGGGAGATGAAGCCGTAGCCCTTTTCGGTGTTGAAAAATTTGACGGTGCCTTGTGCCACTTCATTCTTCTTTCAATAACGACGGACAGCCCGCCGTGACCAACGAACGCGACATTAGCGCACCTCAATGGGGTGATCGCGCGGATCAACGCTGTTCGATGGTCACCTTTGCGGCGAACGAATCGGCCACCGCGGTACCGAGTCCCTTGGGCGCAGAATCGACACCGAACAGATTCAAGAACCACGCAGTGACCGCGTGCTGAATGATCGGGAAGGTGGTGGCAACCGGTACTGCCGGAGGAACGCAACCGTCGGCGCCAAGCTTGCGGAACTGAGGCTGGGCATCGAGGAATGCGCCAAGGCCTGATGCCTCGGCGATGCCGATAATGCCCTTGCCCTCGCCGAAGGTGCAGAAGTCGTCGAAGCCGTTGTGGCCGACGCCATCGATCTGCCAGAACAGCGATGGAGTAGGCACCTTCAGGTAGGCATCGTGAGTGGTGCCCTGCGGCACGACCTGATCGATGGCGCCCGCCATGAAGAAGCTTGGCTTGTCAGGAAGCGTTGTCTGCTCGGGAGCGCCAGCGCCAGTGAGAATGCCCGATGCCATCGAGACGTAGCCGTCGATGCGTGGGTCGAGCGATGCCTTCAAGATGGTGCCGCCACCAGCCGAGTGGCCAAGCGCGCCGACATGATCGAGATCGACATGGCCAGCGAAAGGACTGGTGGCCGTGGTGTTCTGAGCCGTGACGTATTCGAGTCCGCCGAGCAGATCGTCGGCCGAATCGGTGGGCACATCGGGCTTTAGGCCAGCCACTGCGTGATAGAGGTCGCGGGTCGGGTGATCGGGAGACACCACGATCATGCCCCACGAGGCGAGGTGCGAGGTGAGAAAGGCGCTACCCACGCGCACACCCGAGTAGCCATGGCTGTTGAGCACCACGGGGAACTTGCCATCGGCGACGGCCGCATCACGTGTGGCTGGGTAGCTAAATGTGGCGGGGATGTCGGCCGTGAGAATGGCCTTGATAGCCGGCGCAACGAAATCGCGGATGTCGTATGTCTCGGTGCCAGCGCTGCCGGCAACGGCTGGATACCAGATCTCGACCTTGATGTCGTTGGCGATGGTGACCGTGGTGACGCCCACTGGGTAAGGACCTGGCTCGACGTAGGCATCGCTCTGCGTAGCCGGGTCGATGGTGGTGGTTGTGGTTTCGGCGGCTGTGACCGGCGTGGTTGTGGCATCGGCGGTTGAGGCCGATGGCGACGAGCTGCTGCACGCTGCAGTGAGCAAGCCCAAGGCGGCGACCGTGGCAACAAGTGAGGGGTGAATGCGCATCAGATGATCGTGGCAGAAATGTGCGTCCTTCATCGTGTTGTGGTGATTGATCTGACGAACGAGCCGCGGAGGCGGTATCGTGCCGGAGCCGATGTGCACGTTTGTGACTCGCGGCGACGTGGCCGAATGGTTCAGGCAACGGCCTGCAAAGCCGTGTATCCGGGTTCGATTCCCGGCGTCGCCTCCAGATTTCCTTTTCCGCCGGAGTCGACGCCGAGAAGCGCGGTGAAGCTCTACGGAGCAGGGAACCATCCCAGGTAGAGCGCCTCGAGTTCTGCGCTGTACTGGGCGGTCATGCCGCAGCCCATGACCTGTCCAGCGACGGCTGACACGAGGTAGTCGCCGCCCTGTTCGAACGAGGCCGAGAGCTCAGGGTCCACGGTGCCGTCGGCGGTTCCCGTGGTAACCACCACCTGATCAGCAGTGCCGTTGGCGTACCACTTGGTGACATCGAGCGTGACGGCGTTGCCCGCAATGGACACCACAGCACCGCGGAATGCCACCGTGCCGTCTGGCTGCGTGATTGATGCATCGAGTTGCATGCAGCGGGCACCTGCCGGTGACGGCGGCGCGAACGCCAATGCGATCGTGGTGGGAGCCTGAGCGTCGTCGCCTCGGAGAATGACAAATCCGAGGGCTGCCACGCCGGTGAGCGCTAGCCCGCTGATCGCGAGCATGAGCGGGCGACGGTGGCGTGCTGGTGAAGGCGCGGGCGCAGTGGGTGTGATGTTGGTCTGCATGATCTGCTCCATAAGTGCGGCGGCGCGAGGGCCGGTGGCTGACTCCATGGGTGCACTGCCAACGCGGTCTAGGCGGGCGAGTCGATCGAACAACTTGTCGTGTTGCGTGTTGCCGTTCATGTCGCCTCCTTCTGACGCTCGATGGGAATGTTCCCGACCCCTTCGTGTCCGGCACCGGCTCCGTTCTTTCGGCCGAGCGCTTCGGCCAATCGGCCCTTCGCCCGGTGGATCCGAATCGACGCCGCATTGGCGCTGATACCCAGCACTACAGCGATCTCCCGAGGTGGCAACTGCTCCCACGCCCAGAGCCGAACGATCTCACGGTCGTCGGCGTCGAGAGAAGCGAGGGCAATCTCCAACGCCGGATCCACCTCCACCGGCGAGAACGGGCGCTCGCCCATCAGACGATCCATCAAACCTGCCTGCCTGTCTGCGCTGCGCCGCCGGTTCGCCAGACAGCGGCGAGCCACGCCATAGCACCATGGCAGCACGGCGTCATCGGGCACCTCGTCGAGTCGGCGCCACAGCACGAGCAACGCATCGGCCACTACATCATCGGCGGTGGCGGGGTCGGTGCGTCGCAGTGCGTAGCGCTGCAATGGCTCGTACACCACACCGAACAGCAGCTCGAATCTCGCTCGGCGATCGTTCACGTAAGGTCCATGTCTGCCAACGTCCGATTTCTTTCAGCAATTTCTGCACCCGTCAGGTGACTACGACGACCGCAGTGGCCTCCCGGTTCCCGGCTTCGTTCGCGACGCGCCTCAACAGCCGAAGCGGGGTTTGATCACAAGGCCTGATTAGATCTGTCCCCGTGAATACCTTCAGCCTCAAGGCACCCTCGTTCCGTCTCCCAATGCGCACCGCTATTCGTTCAGGTGCGTGCGTTGTTGCATTTGCAACAATGGTGGGGTTGTCGTCATGCGGAAGCTCAAGCAGCACCGCGTCTGATGCATCGGTTCCTGTGCCGCAAGTTGTTCGCGAGGCACTCGGCCAGGCAACGCCGGCCAATGCGCCCGGCCAGACCCTCTACTTGCAAGAGGTCACCATCCCGGCGCACACCAAGCTGGGTACGCACCTGCATGAAGGCACACAAGTGGCCCGCGTGCGCAGCGGCGTACTTACCTACAACATCGTTTCTGGCGTTGCTGTGGTCGCTCGCGTCGACGGCAAGGTCGAGAACTTCACCGGTCCGCTGGTGATCACGTTGAACCCTGGTGACGCAATCACCGAGACCGAGCAGCTCACCCACTTTGGCGCCAACGATGGCGATGTTCCTGTGGTCATCACCCTTGCTGCACTGTTGCGCGACGGCGCCCCGCTGGCCACGCCACAGAAGTAGCTAGCGCAGCGGCTTGGTGCGGCAGTAGATGCGCGAGTCGCGCATGTCATGCTGTCGCCATGTCTGAAGCCGCATTCCCGTTTGCAGATCGCCCACTTCCAGATTGGTATGAAGACGCCAAGTTCGGCATCTTCATTCACTGGGGCCCATACACGGTTCCGTGCTTCGCTCCGGTCGAGAACAACATGGGCGACCTCATGGCTGGTGACAACTGGACCGAGGCGTTCCGTTCGAGCCCGTACACCGAGTGGTATCTCAACTCGTGGGCGCTCGAGGGCAGCGCCACAGCCAAGCATCACGCCGAGGTCTATGGCGAGCGCACCTATCAGAGCTTCGTCGAAGAATTTCGCGAGCGCTCCAATGGCGTCGACGTAGCCGATTGGTCCGATCTGTTTCAGGCTGCCGGCGCGCGCTACGTGGTACCCGTCACCAAGCATCACGATGGTTTCCTGATGTGGCAGAGCGAGCATGCCAACCCCAACCGCACCGACTGGATGGCCACGCGTGATCACGTGGGCGAGTTGGCCGATGCTGTGCGCGAGCGCGGCATGCGCTTCGGTGTGTACTACTCGGGCGGGCTCGACTGGACCTTCAGCGAGCCAGGCTTCGACAGCGTGATGGGCATGATTCAGAACATTCCGGTCACTCCTGAATACTGCGATTACGCCACGGCGCATGTGCATGAGCTCATCGAGCGTTACAACCCAAGCCTGTTGTGGAACGACATTGCGTGGCCAATGACGCTCGACCCCAACGACGTGTTTTCGTATTACTACGACCGCGTTCCCGACGGCATCGTGAACGATCGTTGGAACATCATCGCGGTGCGTTCGGGCCAACTCCACGCCGACATCGCCACCCCCGAGTACTCGACCAAGGCCTCGGACGACCGCAAGTGGGAAGTGTGTCGCGGCGTTGGTCGCTCGTTCGCATACAACCGCATGGAGACCGAGGCAACGATGCCTTCGGTCGACGAACTGATCTGGATGCTGGTCGACATCGTGGCCCGCGGCGGCAACCTGTTACTGAACGTGGGCCCGACCGCCGACGGTCAGATTCCTATGGCGCAAGCAGCGCGGCTCGTTGCGCTGGGCTGGTGGCTCCGCGTGAATGGCGATGCCATCTACGGCACCCGCACCTGGCGTATCCAGACCGGCGTTACCGACGACGGCCGCGAGGTTCGCTACACCATGAACGGTGACACCGTTTTCGCCTGCGTTGAGGGCGGACCATCGGGCGAGCTTCGTCTGGCCGACGTGTCAGTGGGCGCCGGTTCGGTAGTGACCATGCTTGGCAATAGCCGCGCACTTCCACATCGCATTGATGGCAATGATCTGGTGATCACGCTCGTCGATCACCTGCCGGCGTCGCCAGCAACGGTGTTCGCGATTACGGGAGCGATCTAGCGCGGAGCGCCCACAAAGCGTCCGGCCTGTGTCGGACGCTCGAGGTGAGTTTGCGCGTTGGCCACTGCAGCAATGCGCTCGATCATCTCGGGTGGAGCCGCCACGGCCTTGCCGGCCACGGTGTCGACATGCAGATACATGTGCTCGCCCGTTGAGATGAGCGTGTGGTCGTCGGCGCGATGCATGCGGTTGAACAGGTGCAACCGCTTTTCGTCGTAGCTGATGACCTGCGATGTCACGTACACAGCATCGCCAGCGTGCGACTGAGCCACATAGGTGATGTGGCTCTCGACGGTGTAATAGCTGTGGCCGCCACGCAAGTAGTCGGCGTCTACGCCGAGGTATCGCAAGAAGGCATCGGCAGCATCGCCCGACATTTGCGCGTAGCGACTGTCGTTGGTGTGGCCGTTGTAATCAACCCACTCGGTGGGAATGCGAATCTCGTGCACCTTGAGTGGCTGAGCCGAGTCGGCTGCCACTGCTGGAGCAGGAGCGCGATCGAACAGTGCGCGCTCAAAGTCGGCGAGCACCTCGCCGGCGCCGTAGCCAACAGTGCGCAGACCTTGCATGACCGACACGAGGCAATCGTCGCGAAGTTCTTCGAGTTCGCGGATGGTGCTTCCGTTTGCTTGGTCATCTGATTGGGCAACGATGGTGTCGATGAGCTCTTGGTTGAGGTCGGGGACATCCATCAACTTGGTCCATGGCCACTGCAGCGTGGGCCCGAACTGAGCAAGGAAATGCTGCATTCCGGCCTCGCCGCCAGCAATGCGGTACACGAGGAACGTGCCCATGAAGCTCCAGCGCAGACCTGCGCCGAAACGGATCGCGTCGTCGATCTGCTGCGCGGTGGCGATGCCATCGTTGATGAGCCACAGGGCCTCACGCCACACCGCTTCGAGCAGGCGATCGGCAATGAATCCATCGATCTCTTTGGTGAGCATCAGCGGACGCATACCAATGGACGTGTACACCTCGGCGGCGCGCTCTTTGGCAGCGGTTGATGTTGCGTCGCCGCCACAGATCTCGACCAGTGGAAGCAGGTACACCGGGTTAAACGGATGACCCACCACGAGACGCTCTGGGTGGGTCATGCCGGCCTGAATCTGGGTTGGCAAAATGCCCGATGTCGATGAGCCGAAGACCACCGACGGGTCGGCCACCGCACTGGCGCGCTGCAGAATCGACTGCTTGAGGTCGAGTCGCTCGGGTGCGCTTTCTTGCACGAAGTCGACGCCGATAACGGCTTCTTCGGGAGTGGCCACGAAACGTAATGTGCCCTCAACCGGAAGTGGAGCCATCGTGAGCTTGGCGTAGGCGCGCCGAGCGTTGGCGATGACAGCCTCGACCTTGCGTGGCGCTTCGGGATCTGGGTCGTACAAGACCACATCGACACCATTGAGCAAAAAGCGGGCGGCCCATCCGCCGCCAATGACGCCGCCGCCCAACAGCCCAACGGTGTTGAGCCCAGGAATCGGACTCATCGCTTCACCAACTGCAGCTTGTCGCGCACGGCTTGTGCCGACATGATCTTGGCGTTCATGCCGCCCAAGATGTCGACGGCGCGCGTGACGAGTTCGGCGTTGGTGGCGAGTTGTCCGGCACCGAGATAGAGGTTGTCTTCGAGCCCAACGCGCACGTTGCCGCCAGCAAGCGCTGCCATTGCGACATATGGAATCTGCATACGGCCGATGGAGAACGCCGAGAACACAGAGCCGGGGGGCAACAGGTTGACCATGGCCATCAATGAGGTGACGTCGTCGGGTGCGCCGTACGCGATGCCCATGCACAACTGAACCATCACGGGATCATCGAGCAGGCCGTCGCGGATCATCTCTTTAACCATCACGAGGTGACCGGTGTCGAAGACTTCGAGTTCGGGGCGCACGCCGAGTGCTTGTACCTGGCGTGCCATCTCGCGCAGGATGCTTGGTGTGTTCACCATGATGTAGTCGCCGCCCGAGGCGAAGTTCATCGTGCCGCAATCGAGCGTGCAGATTTCGGGGAGCAGCGCGCGCACATGCTTGAGACGCTCGGTTGCGCCGGCCATGTCGGTGCCATCGGGGTTCGGCGGCAGGGGATTCTCGCCGGCGCCGAGCACGAGGTCTCCGCCCATGCCAGCGGTGAGGTTGATCACAACGTCGACATCGGCGGCGCGCACGCGCTCGACGACTTCGGCGTAGAGCTCGGTGTCGCGAACGCCTACGCCGGTCTCAGGGTTGCGAACGTGGATGTGCACCACTGCGGCTCCAGCCCGAGCAGCATCGATGGCCGATTCGGCGATCTGCTGCGGAGTGACCGGAACATGCGGGCTCTTTGAGGTGGTGTCGCCCGCTCCGGTAATGGCACAGGTTACGAATACGTCCCAATTCATTGTCTACGTCCTCATCGCTGATCTGGCCTGCGGCCTCCGCAGAGCGTTTCGAACATTACACCGAGGCAGAAAACGGCGCGCTATGGTCGCATTATCTTCACTCGTTCAGGCTCACTCGTTCATAGAGAAACGGTTCGGCATGGCTCTTACACCTGACTTCGACACCTATCCCATCGACTTCACGATCAGCGCGGCCACGGCCGAGCGAGGTGCAGTCCATGTCACGTGGTCCGACGGCCGGGTGAGTCGCTTCCACAACATTTGGTTGCGCGATAACTGCCCATGTGTTCAGTGCATACATCAGGTCACCAAAGAGCAGACCTTCGAACTGGTCACGGTCTCGCCCGACATTCATCCCGCAGCCGTTTCGATTGCGGCCGATGGCTCGATGTTGGTGCTGTGGTCCGAGGGTGACCACTCCAGCGAGTTCCACACGGGTTGGCTGCGCGCCAATTGCTACAGCGCCGAGGCGCGTGCCGAGCGCGTTGTGCAGCGCATCACATGGGACTCAACCACCTTGAGCGAGCCGCCAACGTTTGATGGCCCAGCCGTTTTGAGCGACGACGCTGCGCTCTACGAGTGGCTGGTTGCGCTGCGCACCTTTGGCGCCACCCGCTTGCGCAATGTGCCGTGCACCGACGAAGCAATTACTCATGTCATCGGGCGAATTGGTATTGCGAGAGACACGAACTTCGGTCTGTTCTGGGACGTGCGCAGCGAACCAAATCCAGTAACCAACGCGAACACGGCGTTGCCGTTGCCGCCCCACGTAGACCTGCCCACCCGCGAGTATCAGCCGGGTCTGCAGTTTCTGCACTGCATCGAGAACCAGGCCATTGGCGGCGACAGCATCTTGGTCGATGGCTTCCGCGTCGCCGAGTTGATGCGCGAGCAATACCCCAGCGAGTACCGCACGCTCACCACAACACCGTTCGACTGGGCCAATAGCGCAAAGGTCACCGACTATCGCTGGCGGTCGCCCATCATCGTCACCGATGCGTCGGGCACAGTGACCGAAATGCGTGTCGGTAACTGGCTGCGAGCCCCGCTCGACCTTCCGTTCGAACAAGTTGAAGAGGCCTATGCCGCGTATAGACGCCTGTTCGAGATGACATATCGCGAAGACCTGCAGCTGCGGTCTCGGTTTGAGCCAGGCGACCTTGTGGCGTTCGATAACCGCCGCGCGTTGCACGCCCGTAGCGAGTTCACCGACGCTGGTGGTCCACGGCATCTTCGCGGTGGCTACACCGAACGCGACGACCTGCACTCACGCATCCGCATGCTCGAGCGAGGCATGCGCGAGCGCCGTGTTGCGCTGGGCAATTCAACGCTGGGGTAGCACCAGGCGCACGTTGGTGTCGATATCTCGACCCGCCATGTACTCCGCAGCTCTTGGTGTGCGAAAGCCGTAGGCAAGTTCGTGGTGCAAAGCGGCGAGGCCGCCCGCTGCTTCGTTGTGATCGAGCATCGTGCTCACGATCTCGTATGAGCCGTCGGCGTGGCGCACAAGCTCAATGGCTCGGGTCTGCGACGGCCAATCGATAATCGACGACGTCGTGATTTCCCAGAAGCCGCCGTTGGGTCCCGGGCGCGGCTCAATGCGGTTGAAGTGCCGGTGGCCCACTAGCCACGCGACCACACAGCGATGGCGATGAACCACGGCCAGCATGTCGGCGGCGAGGTGGCGATCGGCGTTGTGGCCGCGCTCGTTGATCAATGTGTCGGCGCCGTGATGGCTCATCAAAATGGCAACGCGACCCGGCTGCTGATCGACCTCGGCGAGTTGCTGTTCGAGCCACGCGAGTTGCTGTGTGCCGATGCTGCCTTGGTAGTCGCCCTCGGGGTGGTTGGTGTCGATCAAGACCAACCGCACATGCTCGGTGTCGATGATGGTGTCGGTTGAATCAGCGCTCACGTTGTCGGCCGAGTAGCCCAATGCGCCGCGCGCGATGTGGGCTTCAATCCACTCGCGCTTGGTGATGGCGCGTCGGTCGGGCTTCGCTGCGATGGGGTAGCTGGGGCCAGATGAGAACGCCTCGGGTTCATCGAGGAACAGTGCCAACGGATTGTCGCTGGCAAAGCTGGTGGGGCGTTGCAGCGACTTGGTTCCGCCAACCGCAATGCGTTCGATCGCAGGATTGTTGAGCGCGGTGCCTTGGCGCATCAGGTCGTGATTGCCGGGGACGCTGGTCCACGCAAGGCCGAGCCCGAGCGATGTGCACGCCGCACTCACGCGAGCGATGAAGTGAGGTTCGGTATCGTCGGGATTCCAAAACGGCCACGCTTCGCTGAAGGCCCGAGTGGTGGTGTCTTGAGCGCTGCCAATGGCGCTGAGTGCGGTGGTGCCGCCCGCCATCACCGTGAGATACGCGTCGAGTTCGTTGCGCTGGGCGTTGTCGATGTTGTCGCCCGTGGAAAGAACGAGATCGAATGGTCGATCAGATCCGGCAGGACTGGGGTTCTGGCGAATGCGCTCAACATGGGCGCGCAACGCCCACAGGGTGAGCGAGTCGTATGGTCGATGCATATGTAACAACGGCCGGAATACTGGATCGTGAGCCTCGAGCTCGACCCATTCGCCACGTGCCGGCGACGCTGCATCTAACACGTGGGCGTCGGTGAGGTGCACAAGGCTGAGCAGTGTCTGGCCGACACCGTTGTTCACGCTGCCACCGAGGTCGGTGCGGGTTGCTGTTGACACTTTCGTGACCTTAGCGCCAGCGCCTATGTTGTCGCCGTGACAGATCCCTTAGCCGCGGCTGCATTGTGGACCCCACTGCGTGAGCGCGCCCTCGACACCAACATCGCGCGGTTCGCCGAGGCCGCAAACATCGACCCGCTCGATTACTCAGCGCTGCATCGCTGGTCTGTTGAATCGCCCGATGAGTTCTGGCGCGCGATCTGGAACGAGTGCGCCATCATCGGCGACCCAGGTACGGAGGTGTTGCGACGCGATCAGAATCTCGCTGCGTGTCGGTTCTTCCCCGAGGCGCGTCTCAACGTTGCAGAGAACCTCTTGGCGCATCTCCCCAACGACCAACCAGCGATTGTGGCCTACAACGAAGCAGGTCTCGATCGATCGTTGTCGTCGACCGAACTGCGCGCCGAAGTCGCGCAGCTTGCCCAAGCGTTGCGAGCCGCTGGCGTGGTTGCTGGCGATCGCATCGCGGCGTTTGTGCCCAACGGGCCCGAGGCGATCATCGCGATGTTGGCCGGTGCATCCATCGGCGCCACCTTTGCTTCAGCGTCACCCGATTTCGGCGTGCCCGCTGTGCTTGATCGCTTTGGTCAGATCGAGCCAGTGGTGCTCATCGGCTGCCTCGAGTACACCTACGCCGGCAAGCTCATCGACTGT
>Ga0194063_10001211_pt1 | contig 17107 bp, 13 predicted proteins | sample SepL3720m_MetaG_FD_155459 | JGI IMG/M metagenome (GOLD analysis project Ga0194063, IMG submission 155459) | Anoxic zone freshwater microbial communities from boreal shield lake in IISD Experimental Lakes Area, Ontario, Canada - Sep2016-L373-20m | ecosystem: Environmental > Aquatic > Freshwater... | reverse complement strand
GAACATAATAGGTTACAGCGTAATTTTCGCGAGGACTTCCCCGGCGTTTGCGGCAGCTTTGAGCTCAAAGCCTGCCGCTTTTGCGACCGCCTGCATCTCGTGATTGTCGGCGAGCATATGGGCGCTGATCCTGCCGAGCTTTTCTGATCGGCCGATTTCGACCAGCCGCTTGAGAAGCTGCGTGCCGAGCCCTTGGCCGTGCCAGCGGTCGCTGATGAGGATCGCAAATTCTGCCTCGTTGTGACCGTGAAGCTTGCTGAGACGTCCGACGCCGAGCACTTCTTTTTCATTGGATTCCGGGTTGCGGAGCTCGATGACGAGGGCGATTTCGCGGTCGTAGTCGTTGAAACAGATGCGGGTCAGACGCTCATGCGCAATACGTTTGCTCAGCTCGACCTGTCCAAAAAACCGATGATGAACGCTGCGCTCCGAGAGCGTCTGGTGGAAATTCACCAGAAGAGGCTCGTCCTCGGGACGGATCGGACGAAAGGTCACCGGCGTGCCATTTTTTGTCACCGATGGCGTGATGTGCTTGGTCGGATAAGGCCGGATCGCCAGCTTCGGAAGGTCAGCTTCGGTGACCTCAGGGCCGTGCAGAACGACACGCGCATCCAACGCAATGATGCGATCTGCCGATACGAAAAGCGGGTTGATATCAATCTCCTTGATCCAATGCTGCTCGGCAACGAGGTAGCTGAAGCGCACGAGCAGATGCTCAAGCGCCGTCAGGTCCACGCTCTCGCGGCCGCGCACGCCTTTCAGCGCCGTATAAATCTTGGTCTGCTCCATCATGCGCCGTGCGAGCGTCGCATTGAGCGGAGGGAGCCCGAGCGCCCGATCTTTGTAAACCTCGACCAGCTGCCCGCCCGATCCGAAGAGGAGAACTGGACCGAACTGGTTGTCGAGGCTGCTCCCAAGGATGATTTCATAGCCGTCGCTCAGCGAGATCATCTGCTGCACGGTCACCCCTTGGAAATGCCCGGGGCCGGCTTTCTCCAAGACCGATGTCTCAATTTCCTGCCAGGCCGCCCGCACGGCGGCCTCGTTGGCGAGGTTCAGCTTCACGCCGCCAACATCTGTCTTGTGTGTGATCGTCTCCGAAAAGAGTTTGAGGACGATTGGGAATCCCAGCTCTGCCGCCGTTTTGGCCGCCTCATCGACGGTCTGGGCGACAACGGTTTTAACGGTCGGAATGCCATAGGCATCAAGGATCCGCTTGGAATCGAATTCGTTCAGAAGCGTCTGCCCGTCTCTCCGCGCTTCGAGAAGGATCCGTTCGGCTTCGTCACGGCCGGCTTTGCTTTCTGCCAGATCATCCACAAGCGCGGGCGTTTCATAGATCCCGCGCAGGTTGTAGCTGTAGCGCCACATGTAGCTGAACGCCTTGGCCGCGCTGTCTGGATATTTGAATGCCGGAATATTCGCCTTGTTGAGGATTTCCTCCCCGGCTTCCACATCGGCTCCGCCCATCCAGCTTGCTAGCACCGGCTTGCCTTCAATGTGGGCAAATGGCTTGAGCATCTCGGCTGTCGCCGTCGCCTCGGTCATCGCCTGCGGGGTCAAAATCACAAGGACGCCGTCGTTGTTCGGATCTTTTGCAACGATCTCGACCGCCTCCGCATAACGCTTCGCTCCTGCATCGCCGAGCACGTCCACCGGGTTGTTGTGGCTCCAGTGCGGCGGCAGGATCGCGTTGTAAGCGGCTAAGGATTCTTCAGAAAGATCCGCGAGCTGCCCTCCCGTCGAAACAAGCATGTCGGTCGCGAGCGCGCCAGGGCCGCCGGCATTGGTAACGATCGCCAGCCGAGGCCCGGCCGGGCGCGGCTGCTTGGCGAGCACATCGGCCATGGCAAAGAGCTCGGAAATCGAGTTCACCCGCAACACCCCCGCACGACGGAACGCCGCCTCAAGCACCTCGTCGCTTCCGGTGAGCGATCCGGTATGAGAAGCCGCCGCCTTGGCCGCCTGCTCCGTCCGGCCGACCTTGATGACGATGACTGGCTTGGTCAGAGCGACTTCGCGGGCCGCAGAAAGAAACGCGCGCGCATCGCCGATCGATTCCATATAAATGACGATGCTCTTCGTGTCGGGATCATCGCCGAGATAGTAAATGAGGTCGCCCCATCCGACATCAAGCATCGAGCCGAGCGAGGCAAAGGCGCTGAATCCCACGTTCTCCCGCAGGCTCCAGTCGAGAATCGCCGTGCAGAGCGCACCACTCTGGCTGAGAAAACCAACCGAGCCCGGCCGCGCCATGTCGGCCGCAAATGTGGCATTCAACCCCCGTTTCGGAGCCATCACGCCAAGACAGTTCGGCCCGATAATCCGCATTTTTCCACGGGCAAGCCGCAAGATTTCCTCTTCGAGCGCAATCCCCGGAGCTCCGGTTTCCTTGAAGCCCGCCGAAATGATGACGGCTCCCTTGACCCCGGCATCCACACATTGGCCGATCAGGCCAGGAACGCTGGCAGAAGGCGTACAAATTACGGCGAGGTCCGGACACTCGGGCAGAGAGGCGATCGTCGGGTACGCCTTCACCCCAAGAACAGTTTCCCGCTTCGGGTTCACCGGATAAACCGCCCCGCCAAACGTCTGCGCAGTCAGATTTTCCAGAATCGTCCGGCCTACGCTCGATGGCGTCTCGGTCGCGCCAATCAACGCCACGCTCTTCGGCGCGAAAACCGATGTCAACGGATGCTGCGAAGATCGCCGCAGGATGTCGTGGGATGGCTCAGGCGTCTTTTGGGATGGTCGGGTATTGCTCATAAATGTTGGCGTATAAAAAATGGTCGGAACGAAAAGGCTTCACGTCGGAACAGGCAGATCCAGAAACACACCATGGCCGCCAGCCGCACGTACGGCGCTGAGGCAACCCGGTCGCCGCAAACGGATCCGGCAGGATTCGCAGTTGAAAGGCCCATAAAGTTCGCTGAAACTGCCACCATACTGGCCGCTCGAGCAGCTAGGCGTCAAGCTCGCGAAAGGAACGGCCGCGACCCGCTACGCACTTGGCCTTTCCCTCCACGTCATTTCCGGCTTTGATGAGGCATCCCATGTCCGACGACCACAAAAAGCAGCTTCAAGCCCAGCTCTGGAACATCGCCAACACCCTGCGAGGGAAGATGGGAGCAGACGAGTTCCGGGAGAGCATCGCCAAGTTCTGTCAGGAACTTGGTATCGCTCCACCATTCTGACCATGAGCGAAGGAAAGAAAAAACAAATCCGCAACAGCACGGCCGAGTTCCTCACCTTCACCGCCCAGAGCGGGGAGCAGAGCATCGAGTCCCGCTACGAGGATGGCACCGTCTGGCTCTCCCAGAAGCTCATGGCCACGCTGTTTGATGTCGATGTCCGAACCATCAACGAGCATTTGGGAAACATCTATGCCCAGGAAGAACTGACACCGGCGGCAACTATCCGGAAATTCCGGATAGTTCAAACCGAGGGCACCCGCGAGGTCGCCCGGCAGGTCGATTTCTACAACCTCGATGCCATCATCTCTGTTGGCTACCGGGTGAATTCGATCCGCGCCACCCAGTTCCGCCAGTGGGCGACTCGCGTGCTACGGGACTTCACCATCCGGGGCTACGTGCTCGACCGCAAGCGCATGGAGAACGGCACGTTCCTCGACGAGGACTACTTCGAGCGCCTCTTGGAGGAAATCCGCGAGATCCGGCTCAGCGAACGGCGGTTTTACCAAAAGATCACGGACGTCTACACCACTGCCGTGGACTACAATCCCCAGGCTCCCACCACCCGAGCCTGCTTTGCCAAGGTTCAAAATAAACTCCACTTCGCGATTCATGGCCACACCGCTGCCGAGCTGATCATCGAGCGGGCAGACAGCCAGCGGCCTCACATGGGAGAACTTCTGACTTTCAAGAACGGCTACAACGCGGACAAGGAGCAATACGGCTTGGGCGTGAAGTTCATCAATGTACTGGACATCATTCAGAACGACTTTATCTCCCATGGCCGCATCATTCGCAGCGTAAAGATACCAGACAAGGATTTTGAAAAGAACGAGGTGAAGTATGGAGCTCTTTTTTTTCAGCGAAGTTCCGAAACTCGTGAAGAGGTAGGGCAGACGAATGTCTATCTGGATCGTAACAGGTCGGCAACGTTTGGAGGATTCGTGATTCGAGGGAGACCTCTGAAAGACTTCGATCCGGTGTTCTTCAACTCGCTGCTGAAGACATCCAATGCGCGTAAGGACATCGGCAAGAAGGTGGAGCTTGTCGATGTGTTCATCCGAGGGATCGCCGCATGAGCCACCAACCCCGACAAGACCGGTCAGCGAAGCGGGAGCGCTCCATGATGCCACTCTTATGACGAAACCTGAACTCCTTGCACCTGCCGGCGACTGGGACTGCCTGAGAGCGGCGGTGGCCAACGGGGCCGATGCCGTTTATTTCGGGATGCCCCGGTTCAACGCGCGCATGAGGGCGGACAATTTTCGCAACGAGGAGCTCGGCGAGGTCGTCTCGTTTTTGCATAGCCACGGAATCAAGGCCCATGTCGCGTTGAACGTGCTGATCTTTCCCGACGAGCTGGAGATTGCCGCAGACGAGCTGCGCGAGCTGCACGCGGCGGGCGTCGATGCGGTGATTATCCAGGATGTCGGCCTTGCGGAGATCGCGCGGCAGATGTTTCCCGCCCTGCGGGTGCATGCCTCGACACAAATGACGATCACTTCGCCCGAGGGCGTGCGCTTTGCCTCGGAGCTTGGAATCAAGCAAGTCGTGCTGGCGCGCGAGCTGTCGCTTCGTGAGCTCGAGAAGTTCCCAGCCATCCTGCCATTGGAAGTCTTTGTTCATGGGGCGCTGTGCGTGGCCTATTCCGGCCAGTGCCTGACGAGCGAAGCCCTCGGCCGCCGCAGCGCAAATCGCGGAGAGTGCGCGCAGGCGTGCCGGATGCCCTATGAGATGGTTGTCGATGGGGCGCTTCGCGATCTCGGAGATAAGCGCTATCTGCTCTCCCCTCATGACCTCGCTGCCGTGCGGGAAATTCCCGCATTGCTCAAGCGTGGAGTGGCGAGCTTCAAAATTGAAGGCCGCCTCAAATCTCCCGAATACGTGGCGGCGGTCACCGATGTCTACCGCCGGACGATTGATGCTGCGCTGGCCGGATCCATCGGCGATCCGGATCCGGCCGACGATTACCGGCTGGAGATGGTTTTTTCGCGCGGGCTTCACAGCGGGTGGATCCACGGAGTCAACCACCAAGAGCTTGTCGGCGCACGCTATGGAAAAAAGCGCGGAGCATTTGTCGGGCTGGTTGCCCATACAGCCCGCGACCATGTCGCGGTCGAGTCGCTGGCTGTCCCGCTCAAACCCGGCGATGGCGTCGTCTTCGACACGGGAGGCGATCCCGATCGCGAACAGGGCGGACGCCTCTTTCACGTTTCCGACCACCGGCTTTTTTTTGAACATGGAAAGGTCGATTTCTCCAAGCTGCCCGCCGGTACCCGGATCTGGAAAACGAGCGATCCCGCACTCGATCGCGCATTGCGAAAATCGTTTTCCGGGAAGATCCCATCACGCCCGAACCTCCTGCCTCCGCTCGATATGAAGGTCACCGGCAAAGCAGGAGCTCCGCTCCGTATTGAATCCAACGGGATCGCTGTCAATTCCTCGATGCTCCTTGAGCCCGCCCGCACTCGGCCCCTCACCACCGAGACCCTCCGCTCGCAACTTCATAAGCTCGGTGAGACGTCGTTTGCCGCCGGCCACATGGACAACCAGATCGAAGGCGCTGTGATTCTGCCCCTTGGCGAACTCAACCGCCTCCGTCGCGAGCTCGTTTCCCAGCTCGCCGAGTCACATGTCCCTGCCGCTCCGCAGACATCGCTGGACGCGGTCCTTCAAGGTATCGTCCCCAATCCAATAAGAGGCACGGACAAGGCTCCCATGCCACGAGGAGCAGCATCGCCGAAGCTCGTCGTGCTCTGCCGCACGCCGGAGCAATTAGGTGCCGCGCTTGACTCCGGGATCCTCGAAGTCCTGGTCGATTACGAAGACATCCGCCGCTACAAGGATGCGGTCGCCAGCGTGAGAGATTGCGGCACCGCGCAAATCCTTCTCGCCACCCCGCGCATCCAAAAACCAGGCGAAGAAGGCTTCTTCAAGCTCATTCAAAATGCCGAGCCCGATGGAGTCCTCCTCCGCAACGTCGGCGGGATTTCCCATTTTTCATCCACCCAGCTCCGGCTTGTCGGCGACTTTTCCCTCAACGTCGCCAACCCCGTATCGGCCGGAGTCTTCCGCCGCCTTGGCCTGGAACGCCTAACGATTTCGCATGATTTGAATGTGTCGCAAATTTTGAACCTCCTGCGCCTGTCTCCGCCAGAATGGTATGAGCTCACCCTCCACCATCACATCCCGATGTTTCATATGGAGCATTGCGTCTTCGCCGCATTCCTTTCCGATGGCACCAACGACACAAACTGCGGGCGACCGTGCGAAAAACACCGCGTCCACCTCCGCGACCGCGTCGGCATGGAACACCCGCTGCGCGTTGACGTCGGCTGCAGGAACACACTTTATAATGCCGTTCCGCAATCGGGAGCAGGGTTCTTCAATGACTTTTTCTCCGCCGGGCTCCGAAACTTCCGCATCGAGCTTCTGGAGGAATCCGCCGAAGAATCCCGACGCATCATTGCCGGATATCAGGGTTTGCTGGCCGGGCGCGTCGACGGGGCCCGCCTCTGGCGCGATCTCAATGCGTCAGGCCAAGTCGGCGTCACACGCGGCACCTACGAGTGAGCCCCCGACAACCCCTTCCGCCGTCACACTTATTTAAATTTCGACTGCTTGAATCCCTTTTTTCCGGGAGCCTTAGCAGGAGCTGAGGGCTTCGCTGAGACTTTGCTTGCACGATGTGCGGCCCAGCGGGCCTTTGCGGCGGCACCGATTCTAGCGCGTGCTTCAGTGCTCATTTTTCTTTCCTTTGAGGCCTTGGCTGTCTTTGTGGAAGTTGCCGCCTTGCTGGGTACGGTCGCAATAGGCTTTGCTCCTTTCGCTGCGTAGCGGCCGGGCTCGAGCCTCTTAGTGTGCTTTTTCCCGGTTGTGCTGAACCAGACAGAAATGTTAGTTCCCTTTATTCCAAGTCCTTCGGCAATCTCCTTCACACGGAGCCCCCCAGCCCCTGCGGCATCGAGAAGTTCGAGAATCCGGTCCTTGAGAGAGCCCGAGCGCCCAACGATGGATTTCGGAGCCGCTGTGGCCGCCTTGGCTTTGGCTGGCGAGACAACTTTAGGGCGGGATGTCTTCACGACTTCCAAAGCCTCAACAACCGAGCTCGCCCCACCTTTGATCGTTTTGGCGATTTCTGTATTAACCTCTTCAATGGCCTTGATGAGTGCGGACTTCTTTTCTGCCAGGCTGAGCAGATGGAGAAGGGATTGGCTGGTGATGTGTGAGATATCCATATTGGAAGTCGCAGTTATCAACATGAATGATCACTCATGGCAATAATAAAAGGTCCGCTAGCATGCCATGGCTAAAGGAGCCGGAGTTATTCTGCCCTTGAAAACTATTTTTGCCCGGCTAAGCTTAGATCCAGTCAGCATTGCCATGATTCCGGCGGCCCCAACCCTTTTGTCAGCGGAACTTACCGAGGCAGCAAACGATGTTCCAAAATAGTTTTTTCAAAGATCCCCGTCACCGTAAAAACCGAATCAGAATGGCAGTTATGATTCCGTTTGCGGTCGCCATCCTTGCGGGAATTGCGGGCCTGCTCTTTCTGCAGCGCCAGGCTGACATCGGTAAAGGAAATCCGATATCGGCCGCGCGCCAAGAACCGACCCCTACTTCAACGCCTACTTCAACGCCTACTTCAACGCCTACTTCAACGCCTGCTTCAACGCCTGCTTCAACGCCTGCTTCAACGCCTGCTTCAACGCCTGCTTCCATATTAAAAGCCGATCCCAGGGCTGCGTCTCGCGCTAAACTTGAGGCAGCGCTGGCGGCGTTTAAATCGGGAAGTTTGGATCGGGCGCAAGAGCTATTGGAAGATATTGACTTGGAGCAAGCGGGCACCCCATTCGGGTGGGAGCTGGCAGGGTTACTAAACGAGCGGAAGGGGAATATGACCGCTGCTTTAAACATTTACACGCGGGGCATCGCGGCCAATCCCTCCGAGGGACTTTATTATCGCAGAGCGCTGATCTACCGCGGGAAAGAAGATTTTCATCGTGCGCTGGACGACATGGACCGGGCGTTAGGACTTTCACCCGTCGACATTGTGATTTCCAACGAGCGATTGCTTCTCCTTATTCAGATGAGAAAAACCGAGCAGGCCGGCAAGGAGTTGAATGAGCTCAATTCTCTTGGCATGGATGCCAGAGGAAGGATCTTCGCGCTCTGTGGAATCTCTTTGGAAAATCATGATTTTTCTCAGGCAGCGAACCTTCTCGAGATCGGCAGGAAATCCGTCCCGTCGCAAGTTTTCGAGCAAATGTTAAAAAACCCGGTCATTGCCCGTCACCAGATGCGCCCAGAAATCATGCCTTTCTACTTTGGCAACATCTCCCCATAATTCCTTTTATTACGAACATTCCGGCTTGCTGCCCGACTGTTCACCAAGTAGTAATCGCGTGTGGGGTGATGGCATCCCATGCGCTATTGATCGGGAATGTCGTGAAAATCGGCAACAGTGTCGCTGCTGTAACTGGATACGAAACCTCAAGACCACTTGGCCTTTAATGCGCTGGGGAAGGTGAGGCGGTAGGATTGAAGCCAGAAGTCAGAATACCGGCAAGGCGCAAAAACATCGTTAACCCTTCGTAACAAAGGAGCGTATATTATTCCCGATTACCGACCGTCGCCCAGCCGACTTCCTGAAGATTTCCTCGAAACAGGCAGAATCTGTTATCCCCCGCAAAGAAGGTGCGCGCACCAAACCGTAGGGAAAACAGCCCTCCCTCGAAAACGCTACTGGGGAACAGCTCAACTTGCTAACTAGGATGAGCAAATTGATTCTTGTGACCGGCGGGGGACGCAGCGGCAAGAGCGCCTACGCCCAACGCCTCGCCGAGGAGCAATCGGGACCTCGTGCTTTTGTGGCGACGTGCCCGGTGATCGATGCGGAAATGAGTGACCGCGTGCGCCTGCACCAGCTCGCCCGAAGCGAGCGCGAGTGGCAGACGATCGAAGAGCCTCTCGATCTGGCCTCTGCCATTTGCAGCGCTCAAGATCACCTTGTGGTGCTGGTCGATTGCCTGACTCTCTGGGTCAACAACATCCTCTACGCGGCCGAACAGCAGAGCGCCGCCCTCTCCGAACCTGATATCGCCCTCCGCTGCCAACCAGTATTGGAGGCCGCCCGCGCCCACGGCGGGACCATCATTTTTGTCACCAACGAGGTCGGCCTTGGCCTGGTGCCTGAGACCCCGCTCGGACGCCGTTTCCGCGACCTCGCGGGCCGGGTCAACCAGATTGTCGCCTCCGCCTGCGACGAGGTCGTCTTCGTCGTCTGCGGTCAACCGCTCAAAATCAAGCCAGCCAACCCTTCTATTCTATGAACCTACTCAACAAGACCATTCAACAAATCGCACCTCAAGACCTCGATTCTCGCGCTGCCGCCCGAGCCCGCCTGGAACAGCTCACCATGCCTCACTGGGCGCTCGGCCGGCTGATGGACATGGCGGAGCAGCTTGCCGGCATGACGCGTTCGGTGCGCCCGGCCGTGTCCCGGAAAGCGGTGGTCATTATGGCGGGAGATCACGGCGTGGCAGCTTCCGGCGTAAGCCAATATCCGCAGGAAGTCACGGTGCAGATGGTCCACAACTTTGCAAACAAAGGCGCCGGCTGCAACGCCTTGGCTGCCCTTGCAGGAGCTCAGGTCGTCGTGGTCGATGCCGGGGTTGCCGGAGATTTGGCATCGCTGGTACAGCAGGGAAAAATCATTTCCAAACGGATTGCTCCGGGCACGGGAAATATTCATACCGGCCCGGCCATGACGCGCGAACAGGCCGTTGCCTCCATTGAGGCCGGAATCGAGGTTGCCAATTCATTAAGCGAATCCATTGATCTTTTTGCAACGGGCGAAATGGGCATCGCCAACACGACTCCCAGCAGCGCGATCGTCGCTGTGCTGACAGGCCTTCCGGTTGAAGAAATCACCGGGCGGGGCACCGGGCTGAATGACGCAGCTCTCGAACATAAGATCGCTGTCGTGAAGGAAGCCCTTCGCGTAAACCAGCCTGATCCTGCTGATTTTCTCGACGTCCTGGCAAAGGTCGGAGGATTTGAGATCGGGGCAATTGCCGGGCTGATCCTCGGCGCGGCGGCGCTGAAGAAGCCGGTCATCATCGACGGGTTCATCACCACGGCTGGCGCGCTGATTGCCCAAGGGCTTGCGCCGGACTCGGCTCAATACATGATCGCCTCACACCAAAGCGTGGAGCCGGGCCATAGCGCCGCATTGAAACAGCTCGGCAAGGAACCCTTGCTCAGCCTGAACCTCCGCCTCGGCGAAGGCACAGGAGCGGTGCTGGCCATGAACCTGGTGGAATCCTCCGTGCGCATCCTCACCGAAGTCGCAACCTTTGAAGAAGCGATGGTCTCTGGTGCCAACCCTGATAAATGAAACGCCTGATCGCCGCCCTGCAATTCCTGACGGTTTGTCCTCTCGTTTCACGCGTGTCGTGCGACGAGCGCGACATCGGTCGCAGCACGCCTTGGTTCCCGCTGGTCGGGCTTTTGATCGGGGTGGTGGTGGCCGTGCTGGACTTTTTCTTGCGTACGGTCTTCCCGCTGCCCGTCGCCAGCGTGATCGATGTGATCGCTTTGCTTGCGGCCTCGGGTGGCCTCCATGCAGACGGCCTCGCCGATACGGCCGACGGATTTTTCAGCTCGCGTCCTCGTGCCCAGATCTTGGAAATCATGCGCGATAGCCGGATTGGCGCGATGGGCGTCGTTGCTCTCGTCTGCGTGTTTGCGCTGAAAGTTGCCGCGCTGTCTGCGGTGCCGGCCTGGCTGCGCGCGAGCACCCTGATCCTGATGCCTTTTGTTGGCCGGGGAACCATGCTGATCCAGCTTGAGATGAATGATTATGCCAGGACCGGAGGCCTCTGCTCGCTGTTTGTCCAAAACCTGCGGCGATCGGACGTGATCTTGACTTTGGGCGTGCTCGTTGCCGTTAGCTGCCTGGAAGCCGGCACGTTCGGGCTTTGCGCCGTGCTCGCCTCGGCTGGCGGGATCGCCATTTTTTCCCTGTGGTGCCGAAAAATGATCGGCGGATTCACGGGCGACACGCTGGGAGCGGGCTGCGAGCTGGCCGAGGTGATTCCGGCATTGCTTGCCGTCGCCTGGGCGGCAAAATAGGAACACGATGTCAACCCACGGAGGCAATATTCGAGAGCTGGCGATCCTTTCCGGCAAGCCGGAGGATGAGCTCCTCGATTTCTCTGCAAACATCAACCCGCTTGGGCCGCCTGAATGGCTGCGCCCCCTTCTCGCCGCAAATGTCTCCGCGCTTGCTCATTACCCGGATCCAGATTGCACTGCCTTGATCGAAGCCGCTGCCCATCGGTATGGGGCGGCGAAGGATGAGGTGATCGCAGGGAACGGATCGGCCGAGATTCTATCGATCCTCCCTCGCGTGATGGGAAAGCTGCGGGCCGTCATTCCTGTGCCTTCGTATTGTGATTACGCGAATTCGGCTGCGCTGGCAGGGCTGGAGGTCGTGCGGGTGCAGCTGGACGCCGAGACAGGATTTCGCATCGATTTCGATGCCCTTGAGGCGGTGCTCCTCGGCAATGAAGCGGTTTATATCGGACGTCCCAACAACCCGACCGGACATGTCTGTGATGCCAGTGCGCTTCGCTTGCTGGCCGCCCGGCAGCCAGAAACGATTTTTGTCGTAGACGAGGCTTTTGGCGATTTTGTGGAAAACTTTGACAGCCTCACGCGGGACCGCCCGGCCAATGCCGTCGTGTTGCTTTCGTTGACCAAAGCATTTGCTATTCCCGGGCTGCGCCTCGGATGCGCGGTGGCCGACGCCGCGCTCGCCGCGCGCGTGCGCGCGCAGATGCCGCCCTGGTCGGTCAATACGCTCGCACAAGCCGTCGGCGTGGCCGCCTTGCAGGACTCCGGCTACCTCAGCCGCACGCGCGCCGACGTGAGCGCGCAACGCGCCGCGCTCATGGAGACGTTGTCATCCATTCCTTGCTTGAGGGTTTATCCGGGCGAGGCGGATTTCTTGCTGATTCAATCCGCGTCGCTTGACGCGCCCACGTTGGCCGACCGCTTATTAATGGAAGGCATCGCCATCCGCGTCTGCACAAATTTCGATGGCCTCGACGAAAGCTTTTTCCGGGTGGCGGTGCGCACGGACTCCGAGAACGCACGGCTCTGCGAGGCCCTCCGGCGCACGCTGGGTTTTCCCGCCGTGGTCACCGCCCGGCGTCGTGCCACGACGCTCATGTTTCAAGGGACCAGCTCGAATGCGGGCAAGAGCGTGCTGACCGCTGCGCTGTGCCGAATCCTTCATCAGGACGGGCGGAGCGTCGCCCCGTTCAAATCCCAGAACATGTCGCTGAACTCTTTCGTGACCCACGACGGGCTGGAGATGGGGCGCGCTCAGGTCGTTCAGGCGCAGGCGTGCCGGATCGAGCCCGAGGCGCGCATGAACCCGATCCTCCTCAAGCCCAACTCGGATACCGGCTCGCAGGTCATCCTGCTCGGCAAGCCGGTCGGCAACATGAATGTCGGCGAGTATATCAAGTTCAAACCCCGGGCGTTTGATGTGGCCAAGCAGTCGTTCGACTCGCTTGCTGCCGAACACGATGTCGTGGTCCTCGAAGGCGCAGGCAGCCCGGCCGAAGTCAATTTGAAACGTCACGACATCGTCAACATGCCGATGGCCCGCTATGCCAATGCGCCGGTGCTGCTGGTCGGAGACATCGATCGCGGCGGCGTCTACGCCTCGTTTGTCGGCACGATGGAAGTGCTCAACGAATGGGAGCGCGCCTGCGTGTCGGGCTTTGTGGTCAACAAGTTTCGCGGCCAGGAATCTCTGCTCGCCGATGCCCACAGCTACGTCCTGCGGCATACCGGACGGCCAGTTTTTGGCGTCGTTCCCTTTCTCCCCAAGCTGGGGCTGCCGGAAGAAGACTCGGTCTCGTTTAAAGCCGAAAAGCCAGCAGGGCCACGCGGGGCAGACCAGATCGATATCGCCTTGCTCGACCTGCCACACTTTTCCAATTTTACCGATCTCGACGCCCTCCGGATCGAGCCGGACGTCCATGTGCGAACCGTCAGAAACCTTGAAGAGTTGGGCCGCCCCGACGCCGTGATCCTTCCTGGCAGCAAGAGTGTTGCCGCTGATCTGGCCCACCTGAGGCAGAACGGTCTCGCTGCCGCCGTGGTCGAGCTCGCACATGCCGGCCTCACCGAGATTGTTGGCATCTGTGGCGGATACCAGATGCTCGGTCGCCGGATTGAAGACCCCCATGGCATCGAATCCAGCGGCCAGCCCGTAGAGGCCCTCGGACTTCTGGAAATCTCAACTGTTATGGCTCCGGAAAAAACCCTGCAGCGCGTTATTGCCCGACACGTCGGGTCCGGATCTCCGCTCTGCGGCTACGAAATCCATCACGGCCAGAGCACGTGCGACGAGTCCATGGAACAAGTGATCGTCCGTGACGACGGCCAGGTAATAGGCGTTGGCAGCGGGCTTGTTTGGGGGAGCTATCTCCATGGCATCTTCGACGCTGACGATTTTCGGCGCTGGTTTATCGACCGGCTGCGCGTGCGCCGCGGGCTTTCAGCGATCGGCCACGTCGTTGCCCCTTATGATATCGAGGCCTCGTTCGACAGGCTTGCAGACTTGGTCCGCGAGCGCCTCGACATGAAGCAGATCTACCGGCTCCTGAAACTGTGATGAGGCTCGAATATCAAGTCATCGCCGCTTTCGCAATCGATCTCGCTTTGGGAGATCCCCGATGGCTGCCGCATCCGGTCAAATTCATCGGCAGGTTTGCCGCGTCAATCGAGGCGCCGTTGCGCCGCGCGATCCCAAATCCCCGCCTGGCAGGGGTCGTTGCCGTGCTGGCTGTGCTGACCTTTGCTGGCGGGACGGCATTCCTGCTCGTCGCGGGAGCCGCAAAACTTTTTCCGGCGCTAGGGGATGTTCTTTCGATTGCCCTGCTCGCCACGTGCTTTGCCGGGCGCGATCTGGCCGACCACAGCCAGCGCGTGTACCAATCGCTTGCAAGCAACGACCTGCCTGAGGCGCGCCGGCGTGTGGCGATGCTTGTCGGACGCGATACCGATTCCCTCGATGAGCCCGGGGTGGTTCGCGCCACGGTCGAGAGCGTCGCGGAAAACATGGTCGATGGCGTCACCGCACCGCTTCTCTTTGCGGTCATCGGCGGCCCGGTCGGCGCAATTCTCTACAAGGCGGTCAATACGCTCGACTCGACGTTTGGCTATAAAAATGAACGCTTCCTTCAGTTTGGCTGGGCCTCGGCCCGGCTCGACGATCTCGCCAATTTCGTTCCGGCCCGCCTCACCGCTCCGCTGGCGGCGCTGGCCGCCGCATTGCTCGGCCTGCGCCCGCTCGGCGCCTGGCGGATTTTTTGCCGCGACGGGCGCAACCATCCCAGCCCGAATTCCGGGCTCACAGAAGCGGCTGTTGCCGGCGCGCTCGGGGTCCAGCTCGGCGGCATAAATTCCTATTTCGGCGTCGCCTCGGAGAGGCCGCGGATGGGCGATCCTCTGCGCCCGTTGGCCCGCGAGCACATTCGCCAGACCAACCGCCTCATGCTGCTGACCTCGATGCTGGCGCTGGCCCTTTTCCTCGGCCTCCGATTAGCCTTCTTCCATCCATGAGCCCACGCACACTCATCTTTACCGGCGAGGGAAAAGGGAAAACGACCGCTGCATTTGGCATGGCCCTGCGTGCTGCCGGCCATGAGCAAAAAGTTTTTATCCTGCAGTTTTTGAAATCCAATGCCTCAACCGGCGAGCTTCTGGCCTGCGCCCACCTGCCACAAATTGAAATCGTTCAGATGGGCAGAGGCTTTGTTCCGCCCCCGGGCCACGCCTCGTTTGAGGCCCATCGCGAGATGGCGATCGAAGCTCTCGCGATTGCGGCCCAGACCGTCGCTTCCGGAAAGTTCGACCTGATCATCCTCGACGAGATCTGCGGGGCAATCGCCCGCGGGCTGATCGACGAGGACGCCGTGATCGGGCTCCTGAATGCGCCCGGCCGCGCCGCGTGCGTTGTTCTCACAGGCCGCCATGCAAGCCAGCGCCTCATCGCTCAAGCCGATACCGTCACGGAGATGCGCTGCATTCGCCACGGATATGCCGATGGGATCATCGCGCAGGAAGGGGTCGAATTCTAATGGTCCCCCGCCTCGTCATCGCAGGAACGCAAAGCGGCGTCGGGAAGACCTCCATCACTCTGGGGCTCGTCGCGGCGTTCCGTCGCCAAGGCCTGCGCGTCCAAACTTTCAAAGTCGGGCCAGACTATCTCGATCCGACTTATCTCGCGCTTGCCTCTGGCCGCCCTTGCTACAACCTCGACGGCTGGATGTCCGGAAAAGATTATCTCCAAGAGCTCTTCTCCCGAGCCTGCGCCGACGCCGACCTGGCCGTAATTGAAGGAGTGATGGGCCTCTTCGACGGCGCTGACCCGGCGGGGCTTTCCGGCAGTACGGCCGAGGTTGCGCTTTGGCTGAACGCGCCGGTCGTGCTCGTTGCCAATGCCCATGGGGCCGGACGCAGCTTCGCCGCCACCGTCCACGGGTTTGCGACGTTTATTCCGGATCTCCGCGTGGCAGGAGTGATCGCCAACCGGTGCGGGTCGGTACGCCATGCGGAAGGGTTGCGCGCTTCGCTGGCCGCCGCGGCGCTGCCCCCGTTGCTCGGAGCGGTTTCGCGCGGGGGCCTGCCGGAGCTGCCTAGCCGCCATCTCGGGCTGGTCAGCGCAGAGGAGACACTGTTTTCCTCCACGGCATTAACGCAGCTAGCCGATGGCGTGGAAGCAGCGGTTTCTTTGGATCAGGTTCTGGAAACGGCACGTTTCGCGCCGGAATTTGCGCCCGCCAACATCAGGGAATCCCGCCGGCCACCGGCCGCTCCGAACGTGCGGCTGGGCATCGCAAAGGACGAGGCCTTTCACTTTTACTATCCAGATAACCTTGAGGCCTTGGAGCTTGCGGGATGCGAGCTGATCCCCTTCTCTCCGCTCCACGATGCCATGTTGCCGGAGGGGCTCAACGGGATCTATATCGGCGGCGGCTATCCCGAAGAACACGCACAGGAGCTGGCGGCCAACCGGTCGATGCTGGAATCGATCCGCCAGTTTGCAGAGTGCAACCGCGTCATCTACGCAGAGTGCGGCGGCCTCATGTATCTTTCGCTCGGCATCGAAGCTCTCGATGGCGCCCGGCATCAAATGCTCGGGATCGTCCCGGTTTGGACTCGCATGTGCCCGCGCCGAAAGTCGCTGGGCTATGTCGAAGTCACGCTCGTACGCGAGTGCCACTGGGGCCGCGCGGGCGACGTGCTGCGCGGGCACGAGTTCCACTACTCGGAGATGATGCCTTCCGCAGAAACCTCTTCTTTGATGAGGCTTGGGCAAGCGGCTTGTGCGACGCTTCCCTGCGAGCTTGCCTACGAGCTGCGCTACCGCCGATCGGAGAATCCAGCTGCCGAGGGGTTTCTTATCGGGAATGTTCTCGCCAGCTACGCGCATCTCCATTTTGCTTCGCGCCCGGATGCCGTGCTCCATTTTATTAGCCGCTTGAAATAACCATCCTATGACACCCTTTATCCACCACCTCCTGAAAAACCCTCTGAGCGGGCCGGACATCGAAGACCGTTCGTTTGCGATCATCGACAGCGAAGCGCCGGATCGGTGCGGGTTTTCCGTCGACCAATGGGAGGTTGTGAGGCGCTTGATCCACACCACCGGGGACATCAACCTGGCGGGCTCGGTGCGATTTTCGCCCGATGCCATCGCGTCGGGGATCGCGGCCCTCCTGCGGGGTGCTTCGATCTACTCAGATTCCAACATGATTCGCAGCGGGCTTTCGCTGGCGCGCCTGCGCAGCGTCAACGGAGGTTATGCTGCCGACCGCATCGCCTGTCAT
>Ga0194063_10001209_pt1 | contig 17110 bp, 9 predicted proteins | sample SepL3720m_MetaG_FD_155459 | JGI IMG/M metagenome (GOLD analysis project Ga0194063, IMG submission 155459) | Anoxic zone freshwater microbial communities from boreal shield lake in IISD Experimental Lakes Area, Ontario, Canada - Sep2016-L373-20m | ecosystem: Environmental > Aquatic > Freshwater >... | reverse complement strand
GCTTCTGGTTCTGCGCAAGAAATATGTCCTTGGCGCCTCGTGGGGATCCGTCAGTCCGTATTTCGAGCCGGTCACCGGGGTCGAGGCGCAAAAAGCAATTGAGTACACGGCTGAGAAGGCCAGGCGTGATTCCGAGCAGACGAAGATTCTCGCCGAAGGCATCCGGAACGCCATCCCGCCCATTCGCAAGGCCGCTGATGTGCCCAGGGAGGATCGCAAGACGATGTTCTGGGTTGCCGACCGCGAACAAGCCGAGGCCTGGTTCAAACTGCACGCCATCCATGGGCAGAAGTTCGACATTCCGTAGCCTGAAGCCTTTGCCTTCAGGAATTACGGAAGTTGGAAAAGAATAATAGACTGTGGTAGCTTCCCATGCATGACAACGAAAGGGTGACGGACATGAGCACTTCTAACGTTCCTTCACAGGGCATCACGGCTCCGGTGATGATTGTGGCGGGAGGCGCTGTTTCGCTGGATGCCCAAGGTCTTGACAGGGCGCGCGTTTTGCTCAAGAACGGCCTGAGTGATTTCCATGGGACTGTGATTTCAGGAGGGACGGCGGTCGGCATTCCAGGCTGCGTTGGCGCCATCGCCGCGGAATTGGGCGAGCAGAAGAAGTTCAAGTTGGCGGGGTATGCTCCCCGTTCGCGTCCCTCCGACGCGCCCCGCGATTTCCGCTATGACCAGTTTATTGAGGTCGGGCAGGACAAATTTTCTGCTGCGCAGGTTCTGCGCTACTGGGCCGACATCCTGGCGGCAGGAATTGAGCCCCGATCCGTCCATCTGGTCGGGATCGGCGGCGGCCATGTGAGCGCCATCGAGTATCGCATCGCCCTCGCCCTGGGGGCCGCCGTGGGACTTGTGCAAGGAACCGGCGGGAGCGCCGATGAACTGCTGGACGACGCGCAGTGGTCCGGACTTTCCAATATCCATCCGCTGCCCGGGGATGCCCGGAAGATTCAAGAATTTGTGATGACCGAAGTTCCGCAGGATCCTTGCGTTGCCGGGACATGAGCGGTATCGTAAGCATGACAATGAAGCGGATAAAGGAGGGGAGAGATGGGTAGCAAAAAGAATCACAGTGAACGGGCCCGGTGGCAGTGGTGGCTGGTGTTTATCGGTGCCCCGGTTGCGATTGCATTTGGCACCGTCGGTTACTGGTTCTCCAGCGGCTCGATTCCCGGTCTCAGCGCCTGGTTGGACGCCCTTTACCGTTCCCTTCAACTATTGCTTTTGCGCATGTCGCCGGTAAGCAAGATGCACTGGACCTTGGAGTTCGCCCGCTGGCTTGCTGCGCTGCTGTTTGGTCTGACGGCCGTGCTGACTTTCCTCCGGTTCTTCCGTGATGAGTTGCGGCAAATCCGCCTTCAGATTCCCTGGCCCCGGCATGTCGTCATTCTCGGATTCGGTCCAAAAACAACACAACTCATTCAGTGTTTCCGAAGGCAGAAGCGGCGGGTTGTGGTGGTGGCCCCAGCGACCGACGCCGAGTGTGCTGAACTGTGCCGGGCTAACGGGGCCACACTGGTGACCGGAGAATTGGCGGAACCCGAAACCCTAGTCAAGGCTCGCGTTTGCAGGGCCAGTCACGTGGTTGCGCTCTCCCCCGACGACAGCACGAACATGGCCATCGTCGTGGCGAGTCGAAAGTTGATCCTGAAGAAGACGGATTGCTGCAACAAGCAGAGTCCCGTAAAATGCTTTGTTCATCTCAGTGATGTCGATACGAGGGCATCGTTGCAGACGTCTGGGGCGTTCGGTCATGACGTCCGTTGCGAAATACGCTTCTTCGATCTGTTTGACGCCGCCGCACGAGAATTATTGATGGATCCGAAGCAGATGCCATTGGATCAGGGGGGTATGGGTGAACGCGATCCCCGGCAGGTACACCTTGTGATTCTCGGGTTTGGGCGGATGGGCAGGACCGTTGCGCTCCGGGCCGCCCAACTGGGTCACTTTGCCAACTGGAAACCACTCCGGATTTCCGTTATCGACCAGCAGGCAGAACGTCGGAAGCAGGCCTTGTTGTTCCGTTATCCGAACTTCGGCAAGACATGCCAGATTGAGTTTCATGAACTTGAGATGGAGTCACTGCCCGCCCGGCAATTGCTGGAAACCTGGTGCGCAGACAGGAGTAAAGCGGTGAGCATCGTGTCATGCTTTGACCGGGATTCACTGGCGCTCGAAGTCGCGCTTCGTATGAAATCCAGGGTTCAGGAGTTTCATGTGCCGATGTTTGTGCGCATGTCGAACCAGGCCGGATTTGCCGGCGTGTTGCAGGGGGGCTTTGCCGATTCAACCTCCCTGGTGCAACCCTTTGGCATGGTCGACAATGGTTGCAGTGATGAGTTTCTTGAGAACAAACGGAATGAAGATCTAGCGCAGGCCATTCATGAGGATTACAGGGCGGAACGGATCGCGGACATCCGGCGCAAGGGTGAGGATCCAGCAAGGGATATCTCGACACGTCCGTGGGCCTGGTTGGATGACGGCCTCAAAGACTCCAATCGGCAGCAAGCCGATCACATTGACATCAAGTTGCATGCACTGGGCCTGGAACGGGTTGATGGCGACGATTCACGGGCGGGAATTGATCACTTGGCGCCGGATCAAATCGAACTGTTGGCCGAGATGGAACACAACCGTTGGAACGCGGAACGCTGGTTGCAAGGTTGGACGCCGGGTCCCGGCGACAAGCCGAAGAAAGTTACACCCTACCTCGTACCCTGGACTGAATTGCCTGACGATATCAGGAAGTACGACCGGGAGACCGTGAGCAAGATACCCGCCTTTCTAAAGAACATTAACCAGAAGGTTTGCCGGAAAGGGGTGTAGTTATGAATTGTCCTGATACGCCATGGAGGGAGGATCAGTTACAATGAAGCCGCAATCCCCGCCGCAGGTGGATCTCCTTGGCAGGCTCACCGGATCCGGGCCCAAGCGCATTCTAGCCCTCGATGGAGGAGGGATACGGGGTGTAATCACCTTGGGCCTTTTGGAACGTCTGGAATCGGTTCTCCAGAATCTCCATGGTAATCCCGACCTGCGTCTCGCCGACTATTTCGACCTGATCGGCGGAACAAGCACAGGGGCGATCATCGCCGCTGGGTTGTCGGTTGGCATGAGCACAGCCGAGGTGGGGGCCGCCTACTTAAAACTTGGGGCCAGCATTTTAAGTCGGCGGAAAATGAAGGTATGGCAGTCCATTCTTGATGAGAATCCCTTGCGGGAAGGACTGAAGTCGTATCTTGGAGAGATCCGGATGGGGGATCCTGACATCCGGACAGGACTTTGCATTGTGGCCAAGCGCGCCGATACGAATAGCACATGGCCGCTTCACAACCACCCAACCGGCAAGTTCTATGGCGAGAACCGTTCTCTGCTTCTCCGGGAAGTCGTACGTGCCAGTGCGGCGGCGCCTTTTTATTTTGTGCCCGAAAAGTTGGACATTGGCGGTGGTGTCAGGGGGCTTTTTGTTGATGGCGCCGTGAGTCTGTCAGACAACCCCGCCTGGCTCCTTTTTTCGGTCGCCACCTTGAAGGGATACTCTTTCCGGTGGCCCACGGGGGCGGATCGCCTGCTACTGGTTTCGGTGGGAACCGGCACCTGGCCTTGGGAGGATGATCGCCGTCAGCGAAAGGACAAAAGGAGTTGGGATTGGATACTCAGTGTTCCACAGATGATGATGAAGGACGCCTCTGAGCAAACAGAACTGCTTCTCCAATACCTGTCCCGTTCCCCGACGGCACGCCATATTGATGAGGAAGTGGGAACTCTGGATGAGGACATGCTCACAGGTGAACCGGCTTTGAGTTATCTTCGATATAACGTGTCACTCGACCGGGCCACGCTTGAACGACTGGGACTAAAGAGGCTTGTCAATAAACTGGGTGACATCCAGGACATGGCGTCTACCAAGTCAGTCGATGCGTTGACACAGATCGGTCAGGCCTCAGCCGGGCAGATCGATCCCGGGCACTTTCCTGCATCGTTCAACATTACCCGGTAAAGTCTTATGGCGAGGCGGGAGGCAGTGCTGCATTGGCGGCTTCCTTAAGCCAGACAATGTCACGGGGCGCGGGCCTGACAGCGGTTGTCCACGTTGCGGTCAGTTCACTGATGGCATCCCCCAATCTCGAGACTGTTGCCGTTCCGATCTTCTGCTCCCGGAAATCTGCACTGGGCGGAGTGCCGAGGGGTATTCTCTGGACGATTTCGAATGTTGTTCCGGTGTCAGCACCGTGGAATCTGCCAATACCGGCCTGCAGGTCTTGCCCGTCGATTCGGGTGACGGGCGTGGCGAGGGGTTTGGCCTTTACGGCGCTATCAAGGATGCGGGAGGCAAGGGTTTGACAGACTTGACTCACATCACCCGTTGCGTTCCGGTCCGACGTGAAGGTGGATAGGATGCGGGAGGTTTCGGTGTCCACGAGTCGGAGATAAATCTTTTCGCCTGAGGTCGTTGACAGGAGATCGCCAAGCAACAATAGGCCGGCAGGGAGGAGTTTGCCGACAGCGGTGGCGGCCCGGCTATCCGCCAATGAGGACGCGCCCAGGTTCATCTCCTGAAGAACCTGTTCAATGGCCTCCCGCTCGATCACCTGGACGCCCCGCCGACCCTGCATTTCTCCGCTCAGGCAGATGCGATAAAGCAGTGCTTGGTTTTCGCCTTCGGTGGTGCCTTGCCGGGAAGTGGGCCCGAGACAGGCCAGAATGCGGGGTTTGGCCATAAGTTGTGGGTTTTCTTTGCCACTTGCTTTTGAAGCCTCCTTCTGCCGTTCGACACGGGAAATCAACTCACGTAGTTCGTCGTGAGTTTTGGAGCGACGTTCCTGGGCAAGATAGTCGGCAACAACCTGTGTCAAGCGATCCTCACCTTTTGGCGCAGAGGCCAGCAGTCGAAGTGCGGCATTGGTGGCGCCGCTTCTGCCAAGGGCCAGGGCATCGCGCAGGAGTTGATTGCGGTCCGCGGGCAAGGATGCTTGGGTCGCGGTGTCCGGGGAACTCTCAACCCGGGGTTTCGGGATAATGGCGGGCGGATAGGCGGAGAATCCCTTGCGGGCAAACAGAAAGTCGCCGCCGGTGTGGCCGGCCAGCGCCAGGGGGCCGGCTCGTACGGTCTGGCCGGTCATCTGGGCGACTCGTGTTTTTAAAGCCGAGCCCAAGGCTGAGGCAGACACGATCATGCGATCGGGTTTTGCCAATTCAGCCAGAAGTTGACGGGCAAACGCGCTATGCGTGTCGCGGCTGTCGGAGACCGGTTCCAGCGAGCCGCTGGTGATCAGATAACGGGAAGGTCTGTTGGCCTCACGGTGACTGGGGGCCTGTTGTTCGCCTGCCGAGGTGGCGTAATTCTCATCCATCAACGAACCACTATAGCAGGAATCCGCGATGACCAGGATGTGGCGGGCGGCGGAGGCGCTGAGAATGCGGGTCAGGGTGGAATTGCCGATCCAGTCTTCCTTCGCCGGTCTTCCGTCTGATGTCTTGTGGGCGTCACTGGGTATCCAATACCCCTCGCCAACAACCGGATCATAGAAGCCGTGACCGGCGAAGTAGATGACTACCGCCTGATCGGGAGGCAACGACGCTATGGCATCGAGAGCGCCCAACACGGCGCCATGAGTGGCCGCACGATCAAAGAGGCGTTCCACAGTGAACCCGTATTGGGATTCCAGGAGGTTCGCCACGGCCTCGGCATCAGGACGAGCCGTCTTAAGCGAACCCCAGTTGTTTATTGCCTGAGTCGCATAATCATTAATGCCGATCACCAATAACCGGTAGTTCATACTGGTATTGGTCGATGATACGGCTGCATGTCCGGTTATATCCACCGGAAGGGAGACGCCGCGTAGCAGGTCAACGTCGTTATGCGACGGAAAGAACCGCTGTTTCACGAAATAAACCGAACCAAAGACGAGTAATACAGAGGCTGCGATCCCCGTGACCCAAAGCCATGTTGAGCGATGCCGTGGGTGGGTGGGTGACGCTCCCCCTGTCGATACGGATCCGTACGAGCCAACAGCTTCCCGAATGGCCGTTGCCATCCTGCCCGTCCGGTTTTCAAGGGGTTCTTCCCACGCATCCACCCAGTGGGATGAAGAAACAAAAAGTTCCAGGCATTTGGCCGGCTGAACGTTCTGAATACGGACGGGCATAATGACCTTGTTTTTTGAAAAGGCCCGCGAGACTTCAGTTGCCACATGTCGTGATGTATTGGCGTGCTCAGAAAAAACGAGCACCAGAACGGTGGCCGCTTCGATGGCTTTGATGATCTCCTCGCCGTATTCTTTTCCCGGCGCAATATCATGGGGTGCCATCCAGCAGTGGATGCCCTCGGATTCAAGCAATTCATGGAGGCGGTCTGCAACCTTTCGATCCGGTGACGCGTAGCTTATAAAAACGAGTTTGGCCTGATCATCTTGCATATGCGGTATCTCCGTTCCGGACAGATCCGGCTGCGGAGGTGGGGACAATACCGGCAATGCCGGAATCCCTCTTCACGCTTCGCACGGCCAGTTCCACCCATTTCCCGTCTTTTTTGCATACTTCGCCGGAACCCGGATCAGATTTGCTGTCGGACTTCTGGACGACAATGAAACGTGCCCCTGGCTCGACACCCTGATTCATGCCAGCCTCGATGGTGACTTCCGATCCGGAGACACGCACGATATTCGCCATGACGATGGGAAAGCGTTGTTTGATTTTCATTGTTAGGCCACCAACCATGTCATTAAGATCCTTGTCCAACGCTTCACTATAAACGTCATCGGAGAAAATGACATTGCCGTTTCCGGTTCCGACCCCTCTTAAGTGGATGGTGGTGCCCCCTGCCTGGGGTAATAACCGGGCCATGAGCAGGATCTCTGCCGGCAGCATTTTCCCGATTTTCAGGGCCGCCGCCGGATCGGCCAGGTCCGAGACGCTCAGTCCTTGTTCCCGCAGGATGTAATCCCAACCCTCCTCACGCTCGAGGAGTCTGAAGCGGAGCGGGCTGCGCGTGAGTTCGTGCTCAATGGCTTGTTTCACGAGGATGCCTGTCGCGATGGGTGGCGGGGTAACAATGGGGGGGATGCCGATTCGCAACCGGTATTCCTCATCCAGGTATTCCGGGACTGTGCGAACAACCGCAAGCGATTTTGAAGTGCGATTCCCCGAAAGGTCACGGGCAATAATCTCAAAATTGTTTGTTCCAAGTTGTAGCGGGAGACGCCTCGAAAAGTAACTGCGTTTAATGCCTTTGCCCCTTCCCTCCAGCAAGTCCTCGCCATTGATGGTCAATTGGGCGAGTCCGCCACCATCGGCCACGTTTCCATCGATGAAATACTCCTCGTCAAAGGAATGGGCGAAAGTGCCGCTTGCGTGCAGTCGTAGTGTCGGTGGCAGGCGGTCGGTTGAGGCTTCGGTGCTGATCAGGGGTTGGTTTTGGCTGGTCGGTGCATCGGAGGCTGGGGCTTGGGTGCAAAGAAACGCCGTGGCGGGGCCCGGGAGAACCTTAGGGTCCTGTTCGAAAGCCTCGGTCGAAAGGGTGGTTTGCAGGCGATTGCCCGCCGCATCCTCGGCCATGAGGATTGTGGGTGTGCCTGATCGCAGTCGAAGCGTGAGGGGCACGTTTTTATGATGCTGATCGGAATTGCCACGGAAGAGTTCAAGTCCGTTGGCCGATACAGTGACGAGTGACTCGTTATCCGCGAATACGCAGTCGACTACCCAGTCATTGCCCTCCCGGTGCGACTCGCGAACATGAAGTTCGGGCGGGATCCAATCGGCTATCCAGACGACATTTTGAGCCGTTCGCTGTCCCAGCAAGTCGCGGGCCTCGACTGTTACGATGTTGGTGCCGCTCCGGAGTGCGATAACGTCCTGGAACGGCCGGGATAACTCGGCCAGTTCGAGGAATGAGGGCTTGCCGTTTATGGCAATGCGGCTTACCCAGCCTGCAGCCTGAACTTTGCCGGAAAAGGCGCGCTTGCGATCTTTGGTCCACACGGAACGGCATTCCGGAGCGAGGTCAATCCGGGGAAGTGGCGGCGGACTGCTGCGGACGAGCAAGGCGCGTCTGGCGCGGTTCAGGTACTGTTTGGCCCGACCGGAAGGGGTTTGTTTCAGGGATTGCTCGAGGAATTGGATTGCCTCCTGAGGTTGGCCCGCGTTTAAGAGGCAAATACCCAATTCCCGGCGCGGGAAGCAGTCTTCCGCAAAATGGAGGCCATAGGTTCTGACGCGCCAGGCATCTTGTTCCTGTCCATAGACCGCCCCCGGGGTAATTCCCAGACAGCGCTTGAGGTCAGACTGGGCGGTGGTGAAATCACCGGCTTGCATCCTTTCCATGGCATGCTCGTAGTAGTTCCACCAGTTGTGCCGGGTAATCTCGCGGGTGCCTTGCGGACCCTGTGGCGGGAGTGTGCAGCCCGAGAGCCCGAACAGGAGTAAAGTCAGGGCGCTTTGAATTGAAAACAGCGCCAAACGCCTTCGAATAGAGATATTCGGCAATAGCGTCATAACTCGCTCGATAATATTCTCTTGGAGATGGAAGGAAAGCCTTTATTTCGTCAGGACATTCCTCGGTTTTCATCCAATCTTACGCGCAACTGCCTCTATTTCATCATGATATCGATTTGTGCATGCAATTTGGAGTGCGGCGGCTTGACGCCGCTTTTCTTCGGTGCGGCTTGACGCACCATGTGTCGGCCTGTCGAGCCAGGCCTTGTGAAAGCGGCGTCAAGCCGCCGCACTCCAAGTTCGCTTCGCGACAAAGTGTGGCAAAAGAGCGAAAAACTGAAAAAAGACCCTTTTTTCGTGAATTGACAGAGGGTGCTAAAGGTGTTCATAGTCATCGCTAAAGGAACTAACTTGATATGCGTTGGATCCGGGGATGCATGAATGCGGCATTGACGGGAATCGCAAGCCTTGCGATTCCTGCGGCGAATGCCACTCCTGTCACGATTTCCACTCCAGGCGGTTCCGTTGTGGTGAACGTCGGTCATGCTGATCCCGGCGGCAGTCTGGTGGCGCCTTCGGCACCCAGTTCTCCTGATTTCAGGCCCCCGACAATCTTTTCAGCCCCATTGCCCAGCGGTTCCGGCGCAAGGGCACTGGGTTTTGCTGGTGCCTTCACGGCATTGGCCGACGACGCGACGGCGGCCTCCTGGAATCCGGCGGGGCTTATCCAACTTGAGCGGCCGGAAGCCTCGGTGGTATTCCGGGCGGGCTGGGAGAATCAGCAGCACCGGTCGAGTTCGGATAACTTTCTGGCGTCGCAGGATGACTTCGACAGTCAAAACCTGAACTATTTCAGTGTCGCGTACCCCTTCAGGGTCGCCTCGCGTAATGCGGTATTCGCACTGAACTACCAGGAAGCCTATGATTTTACCCAGCGGTTTACGGCGGGTCAACTTGCTGCCTCGACGGGCAGCGCCCGGGCCCGTCGCGAGGGGACTTACTCCGAGACGACTGTGCAGCATGTCGGGGCGGACAGCAGTACGTTTCCGGACGGAACCATTGATATCGATGTGACGAGTCACCTCACCACACGGCAGACCAGTGTGCTGAACCAGATTTTGCGATCAGAATCAGTCAGTTCGCTCGAATTTGAACAGCAGGGTGGGATTGACGCCATGACACCAGCCCTGGCGGTGGAGGTCACGCCGAAATTTGCGGTGGGGGCGGCCTTGAACGTTTATCAGGATAATATGCTGGGCGGGCGTGCCATCCGGTCCCGGACGCGAGCGTTGTATTCCGGAACATCCGCAAGCACAGTACATTCCACTGATACGCGTGTGACGCAGGGAACATATACTTACGACGGGACAATTCATGTGCCGCCCGGTGCCATTATTCCGATACCCATGGATTTTCCGATCAGCGGCGAAGGGATTTACGATCCGATTACCGAAACAACAGAAGGTAATTCTAGTCAGAATCTGCGGTACGACGGGGTTTATGACGAGATCAATAGTTTTAATGAGTTACGGGGAATGAACGGAACTTTTGGAGCGTTGTGGACCGTGTCACGCCATCTGAGCCTGGGTGCGGATCTTGACCTGCCGTGGACGGCCCATGCTTCGCAAACCAAGACCGTGCGCAACACGATCACGACATACGACTCGGGGGGGCGTATTCTGGACGTTGTGGGTTCAGAGACTGTGCAGACGAAGGACGTTGAGTTCAGGTTCCCGTTATATTGGGCTGTGGGGGCTGTTTGGCGTTGGTCCCCGGAACTATACAGTACGTTTGATGTCAGCCAGACCCGTTGGTCGGATTTCTCCTTTCAGTCCGAGGGCGGCCAGAAATTGAACCCCCTCGACGGATCGGCGTATGGAGAGCATCCGGTGGATGATTGTTGGTCGGCAAGATGCGGGACGGAGTACCTGTTGGTATTGAGTCGGACAGAAATTCCCTTCCGGGCGGGATTGTCGTGGGAGCAGCGGCCGGCGATTGGCGTGCCCGACGAGTACTGGAGCGTGAGTCTGGGGACCGGGGTTTCGATTGGCAAAGAGCCCGGCAAGGTGATTCTGGATATCGCCTATATCCATACGTGGGCGGATAACGCACTGGGCAGCCTGGTGCCCGACCAGGCCGGTCTGACGACCGATGTGCGCAGGGACGAAGTCTACCTGTCATGCATCACCCATTTCTAGTGTAGTGTCTCATAAAAGACCGGTGTTATACTAAAGCCCAGATGAAGAAAATATTCACCACCCGCTTCGCTAGAGGCACAGAGACACCGAGAAGAAAAGAAAGAGAAATGCAAATGTGTCGCGCATTTTACGCCTGCCGAGTACAGCAGCCGCAAAATGCGCGACACGGTTTCTTGAAGAGGGAAACAGCCAGGGGGAGGAGAAGTCCAAGTTGCGGAACCGCCTCCTCTTTCTCTTTGAATTACTCCCAGAGGGGTTGCGAGAATTTTGGCCACGGCCTGCCCTCCGTAGTCCCGCGCCTGAGGGACGAAGGAGGGTATGACGTGGACGAAATTCTCGCAACATTGTCTTCTCTGTGCCTCTGTGCCTCTAGCGAAGCGGGTGGTGAATCCCTTCCTTCCCCCGCAAATACGCGTGTGCATTACACCAATCATTTGCGAGACACGACGCTAACTTGCCCGACAAAACTGGAACCAGGACTTCAAAATCGATGGACAGAATAGGCCGATTACGATGAATACAATAAGACGGGTGATTTGCGGGTTGATTGTTGGTGTGTGGGTGGCGATGGCGGTGGCGGTTTCTGCAGCAACGAATGTTGTGCAAGTGTCGGGTGCTGGGGTCGACCTGCGCAAGCAAGCCCGGGCGTACGAGCAATCGGGCCAGAAGCTTAAGGCGGCGGAAGCGTACGAGCAGATCCTCAAGGCAGACCCCGCAGCGCGAATGGTCCTAGCCCCCCGTCTTGTTGCCATCTACACGCAAGCAGGCGAGACGAACAAGGCCTTGGAATGGGCCCATGTTGTCATGCAGACCAATCCCGACTCCCAGGCATACCTGGCCGGTGTCAACGCCATGCTTGGTAAGTATTCGGAGGCTCAGGGAATTCTGGAGGCAGAACTTACGAAGGCCAAAGAACCCCGGCGCAAGATGCTACTCAACTGGCAACTGGCAGACGTCCATGAGAGAGCAGGAAAGCCCAAGAAGGCCGCCAAAGCACTCGCCCAAGCACTTGAAGTCGTACAAGGCACGCCGGACGAAGCCGCCGCGCAACAGCGTCTTGACAAGTACAACAGGCAGCACAAGTCGCCGAAAAACGAGTGACCAATAAACATTGGACGGTATGAGAGGAACCCAACCGACAAACGATCTGCGATTGATCGCACCGCAGATGGTTCTCGCACCAGTAAGTTCCATAGCGTAGAATTACAAAAATCATAAAAGAGTAAACGGCGCGGAGGAAGGCTTCGCGCGGAAGACAGGATCCGAAGACTCAACCGGGAGGGATGTATGAATACTGCAAACATGAGGAAAATAGGCTCTTTGCTTTCAGTCGTTGTCACGCTCCTTACATGGCGCGCCGAAGCGCAATCGGGACCGCAGGATCACTTTGTTTTCGAGCCCAATCGCAGATGGGGGTCTTTGGGAACCGGTGATGGTCAATTCTCAAACGGGCAAACCATCAGCGAGCCCTATCCGTACACGGCAGGTATTGCCGCAGATGCGACCAATATTTTTGTGACTGATTTCTGGGCCAACAGGATTCAGGTGTTTGACAAGTCGGGCGTGTTCGTTAGGAAATGGAGTCAGTCCGGTTTTATTCATCCTTCAGGACTGGCATTGGATGATACGAGTGTATTTGTCTCAAACCAATCGACCCACGAGGTGTGGGTATTTTCAAAATTGGGTGTATTTTTGCGCAAATGGGGATCGGGCGGTTCCGAGCAAGGGCAGTTCAATCAACCTAGAGGAATCGTGGTCGATAACCAGCGCGTTTATGTTGTCGACAGCGGAAACAATCGAATTCAGGTATTTGATAAAAACGGGACATTTATTAAGAAGTGGGGGGTTTATGGATCGGTGGCTGGACAGTTTAAAGGTCCCGCTGCCATTGCTATGGATTTTAATTATGTTTACGTGCTCGATACATGGAATCAAAGGATTCAGGTTTTTGATAAAGAAGGAAACTTTGTCAGAAGTTGGAATGGTTTGCCGATCAGCATTCCCGGTAATGGTTTGTGGATGACCTCGGTTTCATTGGGCGTGGATGAGCACAATGTTTATGTGGGTGTCGGGCAATATCAAGTCTATGGTTCCGCGTATTCGTACTTCCAGGTGTTTGACAAGTATGGAGGTCTGCAATTCAACACCATCGCTACCAGCACGTTGAGTTGGCCTGTTGGCATGCTCGTGGGCAACCCGATGTCGTTGATCATGGACATGGGCATCCCCGGCGTTCTTCCTCTTCGTCGTGTCTACCGAACTTTGGGAACTCTGACCCCGAATGCGATCCCCCTGGTTGACGTGCTGGCGGTTCGTCAGCGCAACGGTGTGTCAGTGCTGGATGTTGACTATCTGGTCAATGATGAGAATGATTCAAACGTCACTGTGTGGGCAGGGGCATTTGCGGTCGTTTCGAATGAGGTGCCGAGTCTTCATGATTTTGTGCCAATGCGGACTTTTGTGGAGGGAACAGCGGTCAATGCCGGAACGGGCGTAGTAACTCGTCAGGTTCACCGGTTGAGTTGGGATATGGCTGCCGACGGTATGGCCGCCAAAATTCCACAATTTGGCAATGTGAAAGTCTCCCTGATGGCCAAGGATAACCGTGGGCTGTTGGACTTTCATTTCCTGAACATTCCCGCCATGCCGCCGAATGCGGCCTTCAAGATTGATCGAACACCCCTGCAACAAAGCGACTTCCTGCCGCTTTGGTTCTGGTTGCTCGCCGCAGGTGACACGAACCTGAACCTCACCACCGGTACCGTCTTCGGCGTTTCCGCACCTTATGCGGGCACTGTGCTGGCGCAAGGGACGAACACTACTGCTTCAGGACGGGCATTCCTGTTCGATCGGCTGAATGTGCGGGAAGCAACGGCCAGTGAACTGAAAATTGCCCGGGAGGCGTCGACAACTAACAGGGTGAGCGAGTGGACGCCGCGTCAGGAACCCCCGTGGACCGGCTATAAAGTGAACGCGTTCACCTTCGTGACGAGTCCCACCAACGGCTGGTGGGTTGTTCCTCTGACGCCTTGAAGCCTAACCCAGCATAGCCGGAACCTAGATGAAGAGTTTGAACAGAAGATCACGAAGCTCACGAAGAGGGATATTGTTATTCGCCTCCGGCGAAAAAAACTTACCTCTTCGTGGTCTTTATGGCCTTCTGTTCAAATTCTTATCTTCTGCAAATCCTGATCATAACTCGATTGATTGAAGTCGTAAGGCACTAAGAAAGCATCTGCATGTGAGTTCGGTGCGACACAGTTACCGGGCGGCTTTTCCGCTGCTACTGCTCCTCTGCGCGGAAGCAGGGGCAGTTTCGTTTAATTTTGTCCAAAACAGCGACCCCGTCGGGCTTGTTGCCAGTTCCACGGTCATCGACGGAGGCGCCAGTGCAACCACTGTCCAGGCTCCAGACCTGATTGAAAACTACCAGTTTGCGTATTGGAGCCTGAATGGGACGATTCAACGGGATCTGCTCGGGCATGCGGTTAATCCGGTTACATTCATTATGCTTGAAACCACCACGGCCACAGCGCACTACCTGCCCGCGGGCGAGGACGCGAATACCAATGCGATTCCAGATTGGTGGGAACTGAACTTCCATACGAATCTGCTTGTGGATACGGTCGGAGATACTGATGCCGATGGATTCGACGAATGGGAGGAATACCGCCGGGACTATCATCCCAGTCTGAAGGATGAGATCTGCGAGGGTGGCATATCCATGAGTCTGGCCGGAACGTCCCTGGTCATTTTCGACACCAATCTGGCCAGTGTCGCTGTAAGCAGTTCGCCTTATGGGGTGTATCCTGAGACCTGTTTTGTAACGAACAAGAGCACGCTGATCACACAGGCCGATGCCTTCGGGTTGACCGATGGATACCGGTTTGCCTACTGGATCGTAAACGGAGTGATCCAAACTGATCTTCTGGGCCGGGCGTATGGCGGATTGTCCGTCAACCTGCAAAGCAACACCGATGCCCGGGCGGTTTTTGTTCTCCAAGCTGATGATTTGAACACCAATACGATTCCTGACTGGGTTGAACTCAATTTCTGTGGCGGGCTGGTGGAGTCGGTTACCAACGATGCCGATGGGGATGGCTTCGACTTCCTTGAAGAGTATCGGCGGGACTATCATCCCAACCTGAAAGACGAAATTCAGGAAGGAGGCGTATCGATTGCGTTCGCTGCCCCCGCCTTTGCCATTATCAACACCAACCTTGCCAGTTATTCGGTGGGGAGCACGCCATCAGGCTTGATCTCCCCCGCAAACCTGATCACCAACAAGGGAACCATGCTCCTAGCGCCGGATTCCTTTGGCGCCATCAATGGCTATCGATTCGCATACTGGACATTAAACGGCATGATTCAGACCGATCTTCTGGGGCGGGCGCTGGGAATGCTCTCCTTTGCTCTGGTGAGCAATTCGGCCGTGGAGGCGGTGTTCATGCTGGAAGGAGTGGATATCAATACCAATACGATTCCCGACTGGGTCGAATTCAATTTTTGCGGCGGGCTGATGGCGTCGATAACCAATGATGCCGATGGGGACGGGTTTGATTTCCTCGAAGAGTACCGGCGCGACACCCATCCCGGACTCAAAGACGATATTCAGGAAGGCGGGGTGTCGGTTAACTACGGCGCTCTTTCTCAGATTATTATCGACACGAATCTTTCGAGCGTTGTAGTCGGCAGTACGCCGTTCGGCCTATATCCGGCGTCAACTTATGTGACCAACAAATCCGCAGTACTCACGACGAGGGACGTGTTCGGTGAAACGGATGGGTATAGGTTTGCTTATTGGACTGTCAATGGCGCGATCCAGACCGATCTGCTGGGTCGAGCCTACGGCGGCCTTACTCTTGTTCCCCGGAGCAATAGTGTGGTCGAAGCCATATTTCTGCCTGTGGCGGACGACGTGAACACCAACGGTATTCTCGACTGGTACGAGTTCAACTTCCATGGCGCACTCGCCGGAACAATCGGCGGGGATCCTGACGGTGACGGCTTCGACTTGCTGGAGGAATATCGGCGCGACACACACCCGAACCTTAAAGACGAGATCCGGGAAGGCGGAATTTCATGTGTTTTCGGTCAAAATACGGAGGTCACCTTCAACTCCTTTCAGCGTGTCGGGAAAAGTCTGACCGATGGGATTATGGCTGATTTCTTCAGCCTTCAACCGCCAGGCACGGGGACGTTCGCGATGGCGGGGAGTTCCTGTCCGGCGCTGGGGGACTGGGATGGGGACGGGGATCTGGATTTGTTTGTGGGCGGGCAAGGCGGACAAATCCGTGTCTACGAAAACGCAGGCTCGCCTGTGGTGGCGAACTTCGTGAATCGCACCGCGAACTTTACCGGCCTGGCGCCGTTGTGGGCGGGAATCAATCACCCTGCTCCAGCACTGGGTGACTGGAATGGGGACGGGGCCGCAGACCTGGCTGTTGGGGGTGATACCGGTGTGGTTCTGCTCGTCTCCTCGACCACCAATTTCCTTGCTCCGCAGCAACCGGCAATCACGAACTCCCTCGATACGGGCCTGACCTCGACTATTCCGGCCTTCGTTGATGTGAACGCGGACGGCCGACTGGATCTCCTTATCCTTACCCCGGCGGGGACTGTCAACGCCTACACCAACAAAGGTTCTGGAAACTGTCCATTCTCAGCAGGCTCGGTGATAAGCAATCTCCTCGGACTTGCCGTACCTGATGCGACGGGGATTGCTGCCGAGGACTTCAACGAGGACGGCTATGCCGACATTCTGATTTCAGACGGCGGGGGCAATATCTGGGAGTTTGATGGAGACGGGGCCGGGCATTTCAGCGTTAAGAACAGGGTTTTCGCGGGTAGCTATCGTGGTTTTGCCACGCGGTTGAGCCTGGCGACCGGCGATCTCGACGGTGACGGAGATCCTGATCTGCTAGGTGGCTATGCAGAAGGGGGGTTGGTTTATTTGCGCAATCCGGCATCGAAACTGGTTATCTCGCCACCCAGCGTTACGCTTCTTGCCGGCCAGAGTGCTACATTCCATGTGCCCGGGAACACGAATGTCACCTGGTCACTTCTCAAGACCCTGAGTGCTGGTACGCTGGATGCCACATCAGGTGTCTACACCGCAGGGGCCGCCGGAGGTTGCATCGACGTGATTCAGGGGCGCAACCCGGAAGGTCTGAAGGGGCTCGCTTATGCCAACGTCATCACGGCCGCGGACATGGCACGAGCCGGGAAGGCAATCGTCATCGCGGGGCGGCGCAGCACGGATGACCCGTTGTGGCCGACCACCGACTATCTCTCGCAACTGGGCTACAATACGCTGCTGTACCGCGGTTTTGATCGTGGGGCTATCCGCTATCTGAGCCCGGTGCCGAACCGGGACATGGATGGGAACGGGCAACTCGACGACATTGCTGGAGAAACAACCTATGCCAACGTGGCGCAAGTCTTCACCAACTGGGCGCAAAGTCCCGGTG
>Ga0194063_10001208_pt1 | contig 17117 bp, 13 predicted proteins | sample SepL3720m_MetaG_FD_155459 | JGI IMG/M metagenome (GOLD analysis project Ga0194063, IMG submission 155459) | Anoxic zone freshwater microbial communities from boreal shield lake in IISD Experimental Lakes Area, Ontario, Canada - Sep2016-L373-20m | ecosystem: Environmental > Aquatic > Freshwater... | reverse complement strand
CCTCGGAATGCAGTGCGTGCCGGGCTACAGAAAATCCCTGCGCGCCTACGAACGGGCGCTTCGCTCGCGGAATTCGCTCCTCAAGGACAACCGTCCGCGCCGCGAGATCGAAGCCTTTGACCCGCCACTGGTGGAGGCCGGGGAGTTTCTCTTTGCAGCGCGGGCGCAGCTCTGCGAAGCCCTGGGCCCGATCGCGCGCGCCGCCTGCCTGGAAATCAGCGGGGGAGCCGATGCGTTGGAAATCTCCTACCATCCGGGCGGAGAGACTCCGCTGGCCGCCGCCCTTGCCGCCTCGCGGCCGGATGAAATGCGCCTCCGCCAGACGACCGTCGGCCCGCACCGGGACGATTTGAAAATCGCGATCAATAAACTCGACGCGGCCGGCTTTGCCTCCGAGGGCCAGCAGCGGGGGATCGCACTTTCGTTGAAGCTGGCCCAAGCCCGACACCTCGAATCCGTCCAGAACCGCGCGCCGATCCTCCTCCTCGACGACATCTTTGGCGAGCTCGACCCCGAACGCCGCAACCGCCTCCTCGCCTCGCTCCCCCCACAAAGCCAGGCGATCATCACCACCACCTTCCTCGACTGGGCCGATCGCAAACCGGAGGACGCAGTCTTCAAGCTCGCCGACGGCCGCCTGGAACCTCTTTAACCTCCGGAGAGCACGCCTCCCCCGAGTGAGGTTTTCGGCGTCTCGCCGTAAAAATTCCAATTATCAGCCTGCCAATGTCCCACCCCCTCTGGTATGACAGTCTGAAAATATGGTTGAGCCATGCCCATGAACGAACAAGAGACCCGCTATGAGCTCATTGATCCCGTTCTCCGGGAGAAAGGGTATCGCAAGCCCTACGTGAAGCTCGAGACGAAGGCTCCGGTCGAGCCGATTGGACCGAAAGGCCGCCGCCGCTCCGGTCCTGGTCGCACGGATTATCTGCTCTGCGTGGAAACGCCGAACGGACCCGCGCCGCTGCCGATAGCGGTCATGGAAGCCAAGAAGGAAGACGAGGACCCGCTCAAGGGAATGCAGCAGGCCAAGGGCTACTCGGAATGCGACCGCTTTGACGCGAAATACATTTTCGCCACGAACGGCCACCTCTACGGAAAATTCAACAAGTTCACCGGCGAGCAGACCGGGCCGTTTCCCCTCGCCAATTTTCCCGATCACAAAACGCTGACCGACTGCTACCACCGCCACACCGGGATCAATCTGGACAATCCCTCGGCCGCGATGCTGTTCCAGCCGGACAGCCCGGCGTTCCCCGAATTCCGCTACTACCAGGACGCCGCGATCCGCGCCTCGTTCGAGAAGATCCTGAAGTGCGAGGCCGACGACGATCTCTCCCGCGTGCTGCTTTCGCTCGCCACCGGATCTGGCAAGACGATCATCGCCGCGAACCTGCTCTGGCGGCTCCACGAGGCCGGCCGCCTGCCGAAGCCCGTGCTCTTCCTCTGCGACCGCGACGAGCTTCGCGAGCAGGCCTACGGCAAACTCAAGGCGGTCTTCGGCGACAACGCCCGCATCGTCGAGACGAAGAACGGCGAGAACGCCGCGAAGAACGCCCGCATCCACATCGCCACCTACCAGACGCTCGGCCTCGACGATGACGAGGGGTTCGCCAGCTTCCTCACCGAGCACTACCCGGACGATTATTTCAGCGTCATCATCATTGACGAATGCCACCGTTCGGCGTGGGGGAAATGGTCCGAGGTCCTCAAGCGGAACCCGAACGCCATCCACATCGGCCTCACCGCCACGCCCCGCCAGCTGCGCGAGGCAAAGGACAAACCGACGGAGGACGAGGAAATCACCGCAAACAACCACAAGTATTTCGGCGAACCCGTCTATGAATACACGCTGATCGAGGCGCAGGAGGACGGCTACCTCGCCGCCTGCGAAGTCATCAAGCGCAAGGCGTCCATCGATTCCCACATCTTCACCAAGGCCGAGGTCCTCGCTGAAAAACCGACGAACATCAAAACCGGCCAGCCGGTCACCGAGGAAGATCTCACCAAGGAGACCTACACGGGCAAGGACTTCGACGACGAGCTGTTCATCGACATGCGCACCCCCGCGATGTGCGAAGACCTCTTCAAGCTGCTCTGCGAAAATGGTGGCCCCGAGCAGAAGGTCATCATCTTCTGCACTCGCGAAATCCACGCTGACCGCGTGGCCATGCAGATGAACAACCTCTACGTCCGCTGGTGCCGGGAGAAAAATCAGGAGCCCAAGGACCTCTATGCCTTCAAGTGCATGGGCGGGGCCAACAACGGATCGGAATACATCAAGACCATGCGCGGCTCCGGCGAACGCGCGTTCGTCGCCTGCACGGTCGATCTGCTCGAAGCGGGCGTCGATATCGAGCGCCTGAACGCGGTCGTCTTCTTCCGCTACCTCAAATCCGCCATCAAGTTCTACCAGATGGTCGGACGCGGGACCCGCATCCACGAGGAGACCGGCAAATACAAGTTCTGGCTCTACGACTACACCGGCGTCACCGACCTCTTCGGCACCGACTTCATCACGCGCCCGCCGCGTCCCGGCGGTGGTGGTGGCGGCGGAGGCGGGGGACGGGAGCCGGAACCGCCGGAGAAACCCACCGTCGCGGAGATGCCGGGCGAGACCGTCATCAACGCCGAAGGCCGGTTCGTCACGGGCGTTCGCGACGGGCGTATCGCACTCATCCCCTTCGACGAATACCGCCGCGAAATGATCCGGCGCGTGCTTGCCGAGGCCCACACCCTCCGGCAATTCCGCGGCCTCTGGATCGAATCCCAAAAACGCCAGAAGCTCATCGCCCACCTCATTGGAGACAACTACAACCCGGAGATCGTCCGCGACCTCGACGGCATGACGGATTACGACTTCTTCGATATCTTCGCCCACCACGCCTACATGGCCCTCGCCCTCAAACGCCCGGACCGGAAAATCATTTACCTCGACAAAAACCAGGCATGGTTCGACTCGCTCGACCCGAATGCCGCCACCGTCCTGCGCGGGCTCGGCAACCAGTTCGAACTCGGCGGCACCGACGCGCTCGAAACCGCCTCGCTCTGGGACGTGCCGGAAATCAAGGACGCCGGCGGATTCGACGCGCTGAGGAAGATCGGCTTGCCGGTCGAGGTGCTGAAGGATGCGAAGTTGAGGTTGTTTGCGGCATGAGGTATGAGACCATCAAACTAGCTGATGCCGCTTCCACCATGAGTGGAGGAACACCGCAGCGAGGCAACAAGCTTTTCTATGGAGGCGATATTCCATGGATAAAATCGGGAGAGCTTCCAGATGGCTACATTAAGAAAGCCGAAGAACGAATCACAGCTCTTGGCTTGGAACAATCTGCTGCCAAGGTTTTTCCAAAGGGCACTTTGGTCATTGCGATGTATGGGGCAACGGTTGGGAAGCTAGGTATTTTGGGATTTCCTGCAGCTACTAACCAAGCTGTATGTGCCATTGTTCCGGATTCTCGGCTCGACAGTCAGTTTCTTTTCTACTGGCTGTTGTATATTCGACCAGAGCTCATTGAGGCTAGCTTTGGAGGTGCACAACCAAATATCAGTCAGTCTACAATTCGAGAATTAGACGTTCCGCTTCTATCGAGAGAGACGCAGAGCAAGATAGTCCAACGATTCAGTTCGTCTTTCTTAGCAATCCAAAAAGCGCAACTGGCGATTTCCGCTCAGTTTGCAGAAGCAAAAAGTCTCACCGATGCAATTATCGCTCGGAGCGTTCACGTCACAGCACGAATGTCTCTTGGATCTGTTCTGGATGAAGTCAAAATCGGAGTAGGTCAGAAATGGAAATCCTTCCCAGTCCTCGGCGCGACCCGTTCCGGTCTCGCGCCCGCGCGCGAGCGTCCCGGCAAGCACGCCGAGCGATACAAGCCGGTCACGGCCGGCACGGTTTTTTACAATCCGATGCGTATCCTCATCGGCTCGATCGCGTTTGTGGACGACGACGATGAACCCGGCATCACGAGCCCGGACTATGTGGTTTTGAAAGGCAAGCCGGGCGTGGTGGATTCCCGGTGGTTTTACTACTGGCTGCGTTCGCCGCTGGGGGAGCGGTGCATCGCATCACTGGCCCGGGGAGCCGTGCGGGAGCGCATGTTGTTCAACCGGCTGGCCGAGGGCGAGATCGAGCTGCCCGACTACGAGACCCAGTTGAAGGCCTCCAAGGCGCTCGCGCAGATCAAGCCGATGCGGGCCGCGATCCAAAAACAAATCGCCGAGCTGGAATTGCTCCCCCGGAAGCTCCTCGCCCAAGTCTTTGAATCCTAGCCACCCATGAGCGACGAACCCAACAGCTCCCAACTCCTCATTTACCAAACCGAAGACGGCCGCATCAAACTGGACGTGCGGTTTGAGGGAGAGACGGTGTGGCTGACGCAGAAGGCACTCGCGGAGTTGTTCGGCGTGCAGGTGCCGGGCATCAACAAGCACTTGAAGAACATCTACGACACCGGCGAACTGAGCCGGGCGGCAACTGTTTCCAAAATGGAAATGGTTCGCAACGAGGGTGGGCGTGAGGTTGCCCGCGAGGTGGAGTTTTACAACCTCGATGCCATCATTGCGGTGGGCTACCGGGTAAATAGTTTCCAGGCCACGCAGTTCCGCATCTGGGCGACGCAGCGGCTTCGGGAATTCATCGTGAAGGGATTCGTGCTCGATGATGAGCGGCTGAAAAACCCGGACCTTCCCTTCGACTACTTCGAGGAGCTGCTGCGCCGGATTCAGGACATCCGAACCTCGGAGCGGCGATTTTACCAGAAGATCACCGATATTTACGCCACGAGCATCGACTACGATCCCACGGACGACGCCAGCATCACATTCTTTAAGACGGTCCAGAATAAGCTGCACTGGGCGATCACCGGGCAGACGGCGGCGGAGATCATCGTCAGCCGCGCGGACAGCACCCGGCCGCACATGGGGCTGACGACCTGGCGCGGGGCGAAGGAGAGGAAGGAAGACACGGCCATCGCCAAGAACTACCTGGCGGAAGACGAACTGGCCGCACTGAACAACCTGGTCGAGCAATACCTCGTCTTCGCCACCGGCCAAGCCATGCGCCGCATCCCGATGAAGATGGCCGACTGGATCAGCAAACTGGACAGCTTCCTCACGATCAACGACCGCGACATCCTTACCCATGCGGGCCGCATTTCCCATGAGCTGGCACAGGCCCATGCGGAGCGACAATACGACACCTTCAACCGTCAACGCCTCTCCGACGCTGCGGCCGAGCCGGATGACTTCGAAAAAGCCGTGAAGCAACTGTCGGCACCGAAGGCCAAAGGAAAAAGGAAGAAACCCTGACCCATGCCCAAAGGAAAAAAACAACCGAAGCAGAAAGCCCCGAAAACCATCGCCGGAACGCGTTCGCTGTCGTCCTTCGTCAAATCTATCTGCGACATCATGCGGCGGTCGAATTGCGCGAGCGCCCTGCAATACGTGCCGGAGTTGACATGGATTCTCTTCTTGCGCATCCTCGACGCGCAGGAGAAACGCGACCGCGAGGCCGCCGAGGCGGTGGGCAAAAGTTTTTCGCCCGCGCTGCGCAGTCCGTTCCGCTGGCAGGACTGGGCCGCGCCGTTTCCAAAAGATGAGGCCGCCAAAGCGAACCACCCGCAAACCGACGAGGGCAAGCCCTACGGCTGGAAGCGGCAGGAGCTGTTTTCCAAAGGCGACGGGAAGCTCTTCGAGTTCATCAACACCGAGCTGCTGCCGCACCTGCATTCGCTGGACATTGATCCCGCGACCAAACTGCCAAATCCCACGGCCACGCGGAAGCAGCGGGTGATTGGCCGGATCATGACCGCCGTCGAGCGCGTGCGCGTGGATAGCGAGACGAACCTCCGCGATATTTTGGACAAAGTGGATGAGATCAGCATCGACCACGTGGACGACACGCATTTCTTCACCCTCTCGCAGGTGTATGAGGACCTCCTGCTCAAGATGGGCGAGAAGAACTCCGACGGCGGGCAGTTCTTTACCCCGCGCGAAGTCATCCGGGCGATGGTCCACACGATCCGGCCGGAGCTTGGCCACACGATCTACGACCCCTGTTGTGGCACCGGCGGCTTCCTCGCAATCGCCTACGAGCACATCGCCCGGAATCTCGGCCAGTCCCCGGCGAGCACGGACATCGACACGCTCAAGCACGACACGTTCTTCGGCCGGGAGAAAGAGAACCTCGTCTTTCCGATCGCGCTCGCCAACCTCGTCCTCCACGGCATAGACCAGCCGAACCTCTGGCATGGCAACACGCTGACCAAACGCGCGACCTACGGCGCGCTCTTCGACAAGGCGCCGAAATTCTTTGACGTGATCCTCACCAACCCGCCATTCGGCGGCAAGGAGGGCAAGGACGCGCAGAAAAACTACGCCTACGCCACGGGCAGCACGCAGGTGCTCTTCGTCCAGGACATCCTCGGCGAACTCGCCTCCGATGGCCGCTGCGCGATCGTCCTCGACGACGGGTTCCTCTTCCGCAAAGACGAGGACGCCTTCGTCGAGACAAAGCGGAAGCTCGTGGACGAGTGCGACCTGTGGGCAATAGTGAGCCTGCCGGGCGGATGCTTCTCCGGTGCGGGCGCCGCCGTGAAGACGAACCTGCTCTTTTTCACCAAGGGAAAGAAGACCACGAAGATTTGGTATTACGACCTCACGCATGTGAAGGTCGGCAAGAAGTCGCCGATGACGCTCGCTCATTTCGGCTTCGGAAAAAACGGCGAAGTCCTCGACGATGCCGACCTGCCCGCGGCACTCACCGAAGCCTGGACAGATGACGAGAATAGCAAAGGGGAATTCCCCAGCTATGCCCGCCTGCTCTCCGCGCGCGGCACCCCCGCCGCCGAAAGCCGTTACTCGTGGACTGTGGACTTCGCAGACCGCCGCAAGCAGGCTCGCGAGGATAGGAAACCGCATGTCGCCGAAGCGGAAACCGCGAAGGCCGAAGTTGTGTCACTTAAGGAACTGCTGAAAGCCCTCAAATCGGCTGACTCCAAGGACAAGAAGATCGAAGCGCTGGAAACGAAGATCGGGGAACGGGAGAAAGCCGCCCGCGACTCCCAAGCCAAAGCGAACGCCATGGACGCGGCAGTCTTTGATCTGAAAGCCGTGAACCCGAATGCCGTCGTGAAGATCGACACCCGGACGCCAGATGAAGTAATCCGGAGCATCGAGGAGCAGGGAAAGATCGTGGCGAAGTCGCTCTCCACCTTGAAAACACTGCTCGAATCGTGAGCCGGGATGATTTTAAGTAGGCCCCAAACAAACCCGAACCTCATGAAGCCACGAACCCGCCGCCGCACTCACCGCCTCAAAGTGAAGAACTTCGGGCCGATCAAATCCGCCGATGTGGAATTCGGCGATCTCACGGTTCTCGTGGGGCCGCAAGCCACCGGCAAGAGCATCTTCCTCCAGCTCCTGAAGCTGCTGGTGGATGTGAGGCAGGTCAAATACGAGTTTCGCCGCGCCGGGATTGACTGGCAGCAAAAATTCGACCTCTTCCTCGACGTGTATTTCGGCGAGGGCATGCGGAGTCTCTACAAAGCAAAGACAGCAGTGGAGTTTCGTGGAGTGGCCGAGGACTTGAAAAAACTCGTCGCTGACATGAAGCCGGTGAAGGGGGAATCGATGTTTTTCATTCCCGCCCAGCGCGTGCTCGCGCTGCGTGAAGGATGGCCGCAAGCGTTCACGTATTACGACGCGGGGGTGCCGTTCACGGTGAGGGAGTTCAGCGAGGAGCTGCGTTTGCTGATGACGGATCTCGGCTCCACGGAGATGTTGTTCCCGGTGCCGCGGCGGATGAAACAGGAGTTCCGCGACTTGGTGCAGCAGCACATTTTTCCCGGTTTCAATCTCAAGATCGACACCCAACGAGCGCAGAAGCGCCTCGTGCTCTCTGCCGGCGAGAATGCGCACCCGCTTCCGTTCATGGTGTGGTCGGCAGGGCAGCGGGAATTTGTGCCGCTACTTCTCGGCCTCTACTACCTGTTGACGTCGGCCGGATCGCCGCGCCGGAGCGGTGTGGATTGGGTGGTCATTGAAGAACTGGAGATGGGCCTGCATCCCAAGGCGATCAGCGTCGTGATGCTGATGATCTTCGAGTTGGTGGCGCGAGGCTACCGGGTCTGCATCTCGACGCACTCCCCTCAGGTGCTCGATGCTGTTTGGGCCTTGAAACACCTCCGGGAAAGCAATGCCAACCCAAAGGCCTTGCTTAATGTGTTTGGCGTTCCGGCGTCCCCATCCATGGTTGAGCTGGCTACGGAGATCATGAAAAAGACGGCCAAGGTTTATTACTTTGACCGCGAAGGTGGAACGACGAGGGATATTTCCAATCTCGATGCCGGTGCCGAGGAAGCCGGCGAAAGCGGTTGGGGTGGGTTGTCGGAGTTCAGCGGTCGGGCCAATGAGGAAGTCGCGAGGGCGGTCGCCAATGCGGGAAGAGAGGGGCAGTTGTGAGCTTCCGGGAGGCTGTCGGAAATACTCCCCATCTTGAAAACGCCTGGCAAGAAGGGTTGCAGGCGTTGAGGGCGGAGGACAAGCCGCACATTGACGCGGAAGATACCCGCAAACTTCGAGGAAGCGTCGATGTGGATACAGCGTTGCAAAGAATTGAACCACAGGCAAACCGGTGGGATTTTGCCATCGGATACCAGCATTCCGACCGCCAGCGCGAGGTCGTCTATTGGACCGAACTGCACACGGCGAGCGACAGTGAGGTGAAGGTGGTCATTGCCAAAGCACAATGGCTTCTTGGCTGGCTCAAGGGCGATGGTAAGACCTTGGCAGCTTTTGAACGCGAGATCGTTTGGGTCTCGAGCGGAGCGACAAGCTTTACGCTCTCCTCCCCGCAGAAAAAGCAAATGGCTGCTGCCGGGCTCCGCCATACCGGATTGAAGCTCAGGATCCGAAATGCACGAGGATAGAGCCGACAAGCACCGCTGCCCTACAGGACAATTCCCGATTCCCGAGCTTGCCCTGTCATCCTCTCCGTGCTGAAACTCAGCCCGATGAAAACTACCCTCTTTGGCGCGGTCGCGCTTTCGCTTCTCCTGTCCGGCTGCCTGACATCGCCGGTCTCGCAATCCGGCGGTCTCGGGTCGGTCACCGTCAACAACTCGAACCCCAACGCCATCGTGGCGGCGGCGCAGGCGGTTTTTCCGCAGTCCGGATACCAGCTCTCCAAATCAAATTACCCGTATTCGATTTCGTTCGACAAGGCATCCAACCGGTTTGCCAATGTGATGTGGGGAAGCTACGGCGACCCGCAGACGATCCGCGTGCGCGTGAAAATCAACCAGATCCCCGGCACGAATAACTACCGGCTTGTCCCGAAAGTTTACTCGGTCAGCGATGCGGGGGAGGCCGGGTTCGAAGACCAGCGCCCGCTGATGGGCCTGTGGGCGGGCGAGTTCGGCCCGTTGCTCAAGCAGGTGGCCGCACAGGCTGGCGGCGCGGGGGCGATGTAGGGGTTTTCTGCCCTCAAAAAATCCGCGCATGGACACCGATCATGGCAGTTGTCCTCCGGTCCGTTCCGCCCGCTTGGGAGGTGCCGTTCGCCGCGGCATCCTCGGGCTTGTGCAAGCCGGTTTTCTGGCATTCTGCCTGACGTCGGGCGCCGCGGAAAAGGACGTCGCATTTCCATGCGACATCGACCCGCTCATGGACATCCCGGCGGTTTTCGGGCTGACCCCGGAAGCGTTGGAAGCGCGATACCCTGCTCCCCAGGGCTATTCCGAGAACCCGTTCTTCAAGTGGCTTACCCAGGAAAAAGACCGCGCGATTTTTCAGCGCAAGCCCTATTCGAATATTTCCGTCGATCTCTCGATTCTGGGGGGCTCCGTCCCGGTCGAGGAGGTGGTTGTGGACTTTGCCAACGGAAAGCTCAACGGCATCACGTTCTCGGTTTACAACCGCGGCGATGCGGGGCAGATCGCCCCCGAGGAATTCCGGCGCCGTCTCCAGGCCTGCGACGAAACGCTCCGGAAGCGTCTCGCCTCCATGCCCTCGCCCCGCCGGGCGGATCCCGCGAGCGGGCTTCTCGCATCCGGCTGGACGTGGTTTTGTCCGACCGGCCTCGCCACGATCGAGAAAAATCCCGAGGCCGACAGCGGCCATCCGGAATACCTCAAAATGCGGATTGCCCCGCGGGATGCCTCCGGGCCGATCGCCTCCGCCATCCGCGAACACCGCGGCTCGGTCTCGCTGACGCAGCTACAAAAAAATGTCAAAAAAGACGGAGGCCGCACGCTGATAGAAGGCGTCCCGATGGTGGACCAGGGGCCGAAGGGCTACTGCGTCGTCGCCGCCTCGCAGCGGCTCTTCGAATACTACGGCATCTCGTGCGACCAGCACCAGATCGCCAAGATCGCCGGGACCGACGCCAAGGCCGGCACCAGCTCCGATAAGATGATGGAGGCATTGCAGAGCCTCGACCGAGTATTCCACATGCAGTTCAAATGCCTCCTGGCCCGCTACACCGACGGGTCTCTGCGCGACTTCAAACAGCAAAAGAAAGCGGGGCCTCAGGAATTTCAAAAGATGATCGAGCGCTACGTCGGCGACGGGATTCCGCTCCTCTGGAGCCTCGGGCTCGGAAAGTTTCCCGAGCAGCCCCCGTTGAACCGCCAGGCCGCCGGCGGCCACATGCGCCTGATCATCGGCTTCGACAAGGAGAACCTCTATTTCACGGATTCCTGGGGTGCCGGGCACGAGCTGGGCAGCATGTCGGCCCGCGATGCCTTCGAGGCTACGAACGGGCTCTTCGTGATGCACCCGACCGTGCGGTAAGGAGTCCGATTGCGATTGAGTTCCGGGCGGGAATCCCGTTTGCTCTGCGGATGTCTGTCCGCACCCGCTTCGCCCCATCGCCCACAGGATTCCTACACGTCGGAGGCGCCCGCACCGCGCTTTTCAACTGGCTCTACGCGCGCCAGAACGGCGGAACATTCATTCTCCGTATCGAGGACACCGACGCCGCGCGGAACACCGAAGAGGCCTACAAGGTCATCTACGATGGGCTGAACTGGCTCGGGCTCGACTGGGACGAGGGCCCGGACAAAGGCGGCCCGTTCGGCCCCTACCAGCAGAGCGAACGCAACGGCATCTACGAAAAATACCTCGCGATCCTCGAAGCCGGCGGACACGTCTATGGGGACAATGGGGCGATCCGGTTCCGCTCGCAGCGCAAGCCGGTGGTCGTCGAGGACATCGTCTGCGGGCGCATCGAATTCGACATGTCGAACCCCGCCACGCACCCGGACATGACGATCCGGCGCCCGGACGGTTCGTGGATTTTTCACTTTGTGAACGTCGTTGATGACATCGAGATGCAGCTCACCCATGTGATCCGCGGCGAGGACCACCTCTCGAACACGCCCAAACACATCGAACTTTACCAGGCGATCGGGGCCACGCCGCCGAAGTTCGCACACATTCCGCTCATCCTGAACCACGAGGGGAAAAAGCTCAGCAAGCGGGACGGCGGGTCGAGCATCACGTATTTTCTCGACCTCGGCTACACGCCGGAAGCCGTTGCGAATTATCTCTGCCTGCTCGGATGGTCGCCGGGCGAGAACCGCGAATTTCTGAAAACCCCGGAGATCCTCTCGCTCTTCGACCTCGGCCAGATCAACCGCCGGAACTCGATCTTCGACCTGGACAAATGTTTTTGGCTCAACGGCCAGCATATCCAGCACATGACCCTCGAGCGTTTCGAGGAGCTCGCGCTGCCGTTTGTGGACAAAGCCGGGATCCCCTACGGAACGATCGAAGCCCTCCGCCCAGCGCTCGCCATCGTGAAGCCGAAGGTCAAACACCTGAGCGATGTCCCCGATTGGATCGGATTCCTCTTCACCGAGGACTATCCGTTTGATCCCGAAGCCGTCGCCAAGAGCCTCGCCAAGCCCGGCGCCGCCGACCGGCTTCAATCTCTCGGGGCGGCGCTCACCGCACTCCCCGACTGGTCCCACGCCGCCATCGAGCTGAAGCTCAAGGAAACCGCCGCGTCGTTGGGCGTCAAAGCCGGCGAACTCGTCCACCCCGCCCGCGTCGCCGTGAGCGGGCGATCGGTCGGCCCCGGGCTCTACGAAATGTTCGAAGTCCTCGGCAAAGACCGGACGCTCGCCCGCTTCGAAAAAGCGCGGGCCTTGGCAGCGTAATTTCCGTGGAGCGCCTGCGACCCGCAGGCAGTTTTCGGCGACTCCGCAGGAAACCCGTCACGGCAGCGGCTCCGGGCCGACGTGGAAAAACGCCGAGAACCGGAGAGGCATGCCCGCTATCTGTGCCTCGAGATGATGGTCGAACGCTGGTCCTGATAAGTCGGCGGCGACGATGCCATACTGCCCGTCACCACAATTCCGGAAAGAGGGGTAGAGGAATTTGGAACAAATTTCTCCGGTTTGAGCCCCCTCAAAAAAATCTATTCCGGGGTTCAAAGGTGGGGCGTCGCCCCGTTTTGGCACACGTCCTGCTCTTCCTCTATGGAAAATGACAGGGGTATGTGACGAAATCGTTACAAATCCCCCGTTGCCGGAAATGGAAAAAATATTCCAGATTGCCAGTTGACACGGGCCCGCAACGGCATGGTGAATTTTCCGCAAGCCAGACGACGGACGGATAGAAAATCCCGCCCCCACCGGGTCGGGGGACGGGTTCAAAAACAATCATCACATTATGAAAAAATTCCTCGCAACAATCGGACTCGCGGCCGCCACAATCGCGGGGGCTCAGGCGCAGTTGTATTGGAATACGAACGGGGCAAACGCAACGTTGACTGCCGCAAACTGGGGAATATCTGCTTCCGGTCCTTTCACGACCGCATGGGCCAATAACTCCACCATTAGCTTTACCGCCAACAGCACAATTACCAACGTTTCGACCACGCCGATTGGAGATTTTACCGTTTCTGGAAATTCCACAGTGAACTGGTCTGCTGCGGGAACTCTCTCAACAGGCGGTAAAGTCCGCACCATTGATATCGGAGCGGGCTCAATTCTTGATCTGGGCAGCCAAGCTGTTTCGACCACATCAGGAACCGGTTTCATAAAAAATGGGCCTGGTATATTTTATACTGTGGGCGGCGCTTACACAGGTGGATTCACCTTGAATGAGGGCACCATAATCTTAGGTGGTGTAAATTCAATGGGGGCCGGACCGCTTACAATCAACGGCGGAACGATAGCGGCTAAAAGCGGTCTTAATCCTATAACCGCCAGATATTCCAGTGTATCAATAGGAGGGAATTTCACTCTCGGCGGGGTGACGACAGGAGTTGCAAGCGGGAATGGGAGCGCAACGACAAACATTTTCTTTGCAGATAATATGAGCCTAGGTGCTGCTACCCGTGCAATAACCATTGGAGCAAACGGCACCTATACGTTGAACGGAACTATCAGCGGGGGAGTCGGCGCGGGATTGACTGTCAACGCCGCCAGTGGTGCGACAGGGGCCCTTGCCCTCGGCGGCGCGAACACCTATTCCGGCACAACAACGGTCAACTCCGGCACGCTGTTGCTCTCCGGCGGCGGAACGATCGGCACGGGCAATCTCGTTCTTGGCGGCGGAAAATTCAGCATCGCGAGCCTGACCGGCAACTACACGCTATCCGCCAGCCAGTCGCTGACCGGAACGGGGACGATCGTGGGCGCAGCGGGTAAATCGCTGACAATCGCGGGCGCGCTGGCCCCCGGCAGCAGCGCTGGCACGATCACGCTGGACACAGTTGCCGTGACGCTCTCGGGCACATCCACTTTTGAATTCACAGCCCCCGGCTTTGCTTCCGGCACGTATGATCTTGTGCAGGGCACGGCCGGCGGTGGAGCTGAGAGCGTCGCGTTTGGCGGCATGCTGATCCTCAACTTCAGCGGCGGATCCTACTCAAACAACTCCACGGTCACTATCTTCAATGCGGTCAGCTACAGCGGCAACTTCAGCGCAGTGAATTTCTCCGGGCTGGGCACCGGCCAATCCGCGACATTCAACCCCACAGACGGCACGATCACCGTCGTCCCCGAGCCCAGGGCGTGGGTGATGATCGGGATCGGCGTGTGGTTCATGCTGTGGAACGTGCGCCGCAAGCGCCGGCCGCAGGTGTAGCGGCGGTCTGTGAGATCGTCGGCAGCTCTGCGGGCAAGCGGGTTCTGGTGCTAAAGAGGAAAATAGAACCGCGGATTCACGGGCATGAACACTGATCAGAAAAGAGTTTCACAGATCATTCGCCTCATCTTTTTTGGTGAATCCTCCGTTTGCTATAACCTGCTGAAACCCCGTGTTTATTCGCGTCCATCCGTGGTTCCACCTCTGTTTTTAGGATAAGGTGCGACGGTCACAGACCGCCGCTTCAACCCGTCCCTTCAGAAAAACTCCGCTTGTTTTTTCCGGCGCTTCGTGCGGATGTTACCCCCCATGAGCAACGAAACTTCCCGCCATATTTTCACCGGCTTCGACTCCGCCCTGGAGGAACTGAGAAAGAGCGTGCTGATGATGGCCAGCCTCACCGTCCGCAATCTGGAGAACGCCCGCAAGGGCCTCTTCGAACGGGATGAGGACTGGTGCAACACGGTGATCGCCGACGACGAGGAGATCGACACTCTCGAAATTCAGGTGGACCGCGACGGGATCGAAACCATGCTGCGGTTCCATCCGGTGGCCTCGGACCTGCGCCAGGTGATCGCGGCCATAAAGATGAGCGTCAATCTGGAGCGCATCGCCGACCAGGCCGTCGGCATTTCCCGGCGGGCCAGGAAGCTCAACACAATTGCCCTGCTGCCGGAAACCGCCGAAATCGAACTGCTGTTCCGGCACGCGGAATCCATGCTGCTGGACGCCGTCAAGGCCTACGCCGACCAGAACACCGAACTGGCGCGCGCCCTCAAACCCCGCGACCGCGAGCTGGACGCCTTGAATCGGAATTTCGCAAACAAGCTCACCGAGCTGATGCCGAAGCGCCCCGAGCATATCCAAGGCTATCTCGAGCTGATTTTCATCGCGCGCTTCCTCGAGAGGATCGGCGACCAGGCGACGAACATCGCGGAGGACACGATCTTTGCGGTCGCCGCGGAGGATATCCGCCATCTCCCGGACGCGTAGAAAATCCCTCCGGGCTAGTTTTTCGGGCTGCCCGAGCGCAGCCATTCGAGAGCGGAGGACGCGTCCTCGAAAATCGGATAAGCGGTGTCAAATTTTGCGAGTTCGAACACCCGCTTCACCTCGCCTTGCAGCGAGCACACGGCAAGCCAGCGGCCCTTCCGGGCAAGATTTTTTCCGGCGAGGAAAAGTTCACGGAACCCCGAGCTGGCCAGAAAATCCATCCCGCTCAAATCCACGAGGAGATCGGTCTGTTCATCCCCGCCCGTGAGAGCCGCCATCGTGTCCTTGAGATCTCTCCAGGCGAAGGGATCCAGTTTGCCTGTGATGCGGAGGATGTTGATGTTTCCGTCCCGGGTGGTGTTGAAGGCGGCCATATGCCTGCAAGTAAAGGCGATGCCGCCCCTCGCCGCAACGCGAATTTCTGTCTCAACGGGCGGGACGCCCGTTCCTGTAATCTGCAACTTTCGCCCCCCCGACGGGATGATAAGCGGATGAGTCAGCAGAGCGCCCCGTCCGTGACCCTCACGGCCGCGCGCGAAAAATATTGCTGTCCGGCGAGTGGTCGAGCGCCGCGCCGGGCTCAATGATTTGGAAACGGTCCGGTTCCCAGCGGCCGGAAAGCAGGTCTTTGAGGAGGGTGGGATCTCCCGGCAGGCGTTCGAATTTCCAGCCGAGGGCCCCGGCGGAAGCCTCGGCCTCCGCGGCCTTTTCGTCCGCGCCCGGCGTGCCGAGGTCGAGATAGACGGCGCGCCCGTGCTGCGCCCAGTTGGCTTTCGCTGACTCAATCAGGAATTCCACGTCGTCGGGCTCGAACTTTTGCGAGAACTCCTCCCGCAGGGATTCCAGCCGTCCGGGGCCAGGGCAGCGGTTGGCCTTCATCCAGCCCGGGGTGTAATAATACGAATCCGGGCAGGCGGCCTGCTGGCAGGCGAACTTTTCCTTGCTGCCCATGAAGACGGTCATGCAATCGTGACCGCGGGGGATCACGAGGCGGTGGCGGCCCGCGCGAAGCCCGGCCGTGCCGCGCCCGCAGAGCGCGTAGGCGAGCGCGACCGCATCGATGTCGTCCCGCTCGTCGAACGAGCAAATCTCCGCCTGCACGGCTTTCCGGAGGTTGTCCGGGTGATCGTGGAGGCCGATTTCGAGATACCGGATCTCCCGGATTTGCGGGGCCGCTGCGCCGTGGAGCACGATCTCGTCCTCGAAGACCCTGCAAGCAACGAGCGCGATGCGAGGGGAGGGGTTCATGAGGCGCTGAGCAGGAGGCGTGCCGGGTTTTCGATGCAGTCCTTCACGCGCAGGAGGAAGGTGACAGCCTCTTTTCCATCCACGAACCGGTGATCGTAGCTGAGGGCGAGATACATCATCGGGCGGGCGACGATCCGGCCGTCGACCACAACCGCGCGATCCTGGATTTTGTGCATGCCGAGGATCCCGCTCTGCGGCGGGTTGAGGATCGGGGTGCTCAGAAGCGAGCCGTAGATGCCGCCGTTGGAAATGGTGAAGACCCCGCCCTCGAGGTCGTCGAGCGAGACTTTGCCCTCCCGGGCTTTCGCTGCGTAGTGGACGAGCTGGTTTTCGATGTCCGCAAACGACAGCTTTTCGCAGCCGCGCAGCACCGGGACGATGAGGCCCCGGCCGGTGCCGACCGCCACGCCGATGTCGAATGTGTTGTTCAAGACGAGGTCGTCGCCGTCGATCTTCGCATTGATCGCCGGCACGGCCTGGAGCGAATCGACCACCGCCTTGATGAAGAAGCTCATGAAGCCGAGCTTGACGCCGAATTTCTCCAGGAAGACATCCTGGAGATCTTTGCGGAGCTGGATGACCGCGCCCATGTCGCACTCGTTGAACGTGGTGAGGATGGCTGCGGTCTGCTGGGCCTTGACGAGCTGGGCCGCAGTTTTCCGGCGGAGCGGAGACAGCTTTTTGCGGACCTCGCGGGAATTGGCGGCCGGCGGCGCGGACGGGTCCGGGGACGAAAAAGCTGCGGTCGGAACCGCCGGCCGCCAATTCCCGCG
>Ga0194063_10001206_pt1 | contig 17167 bp, 16 predicted proteins | sample SepL3720m_MetaG_FD_155459 | JGI IMG/M metagenome (GOLD analysis project Ga0194063, IMG submission 155459) | Anoxic zone freshwater microbial communities from boreal shield lake in IISD Experimental Lakes Area, Ontario, Canada - Sep2016-L373-20m | ecosystem: Environmental > Aquatic > Freshwater... | reverse complement strand
GTCCAGCACCACGTCGCCGGCAGCGACCCCGACTCCGGCGCCGTCCGCCTCGAGCACCGCAAGCGGCGCGAACGTCGACACCATCGAGGTCAGCAAGTGCTACACCAATGCCACCAAGAAGACCGGCGGCGAACTGCTGATCAAGGCGAGCAGTTCGGACCCGACGGCGAAGCTTCTCGCCTACCGCCCGGACGGCTCACTCATCGGCGAGGTCCAGAACGGCGGCGGCAGCCGTTACGGCGGCAGCGTGATGCCCTACCAGCCCAACGACCCGGGCACCGTCACGATCAAGAGCAGCTCAGGCGGCAGCGTCACCGTTCCCACAGGGCCGTTCCAGCTCTAGCCCCCTCTAGCCCCCTCGTGCCCGCTAGGTGACCGTCACCGGAGCAGGCGCAGCACCAGCGCGAAGATCGCCGGCCTTGTGATCGGCGAATCTCGTGATCGCCTCCTGGCCGGCACCGAACAGCGCGGCCACCATCGCGAAGCCCGACAACTGATTCGTCGAGGCTGTCGCGAGCCCGGCAGCGACGGCCATCATTCCCACCACGGCCGACCATGCACCGACGACCACCTTCAGTGTCGCTTGCTCGGAGATCGGGCTGAACGGGCTGGCCTTGTCCGGCATCTGCGACAGCGACGGAATTGCGCTGAAGAGCGCGCCGAGGGCCCCGAAGAACATCGCCACGGCGATCAGCGTGTTCGATGGCAGGCCGTCGGTGGGCGGCAGCAGCGCCCATTCCCACACCCATACGGCCACGAGCAGTGCGAGACCGAGGACGATGAGCAGTCCGTTCAGGATGCGCAGGCCGTTCCGGAACTGCCGGAGCTCTCGCTGCTGCCGATCCACCTGCTTGTGCGTCGCCGCGAGGAGGACGCTGCCCGCGGCGATGAGTTCCTTCTCCGGAGGCGGATGCGGCAGGCCGAGCAGCCGCTTGAGCTCCTTGACCTGTGGGTCGTAGGGCCCGAGAGCATCGATCCCCCGCGCCAGAGTCACTGTGGCTTGAGCTCGCGCGACAACGCCCTCGCTGCTCTCGAAGAGGGTCTCCTCGGCAACGCGCATGTGCCGCCACGTGGCCTCGATCCGCGCTCCTGTCCACCACTCCCGCACCTGGGACCGCCCGTTGACGAGACTGCGCGCAGCATCAACGTGGCTGCTCACCAACCGAGCGTTGACCTCATTAGCGTCGTCGAATTCTGCGCGCGCGAGGCTCTCCAGGCGGTCGAGGCGGCTCAGTGCCTCATCCCGCCACATGCCTCCGCGAAGGACGTCGCGCCGACTCTTGATCCTTTGTACCGACTGATCCGTGGAATGCACGGGTCACCTTCTTTCACCCGGTGCGTTGCGGCGCGCCCAGTCAGGCGAGCACGTTGAGGCCGACGAACAGGCACTGTCATCGGCCCTCCCCGCTGGACCGAGGCCTCCAGTGCCCCGAAGGGCCCAACGGCGAATCGCCCCGGTTTGGGCAAATATTCCCGATTACGGCACATCCGTCAATCAGTATTTATGCCGTTAACCGGGCAAGCATCGAAGGACTGGGTACAGGACGATCCCAGCAGCGGGCCAGGTGCCATAGTGCGCTCACACGACGGCAGCGAGCAGCGGAGGTCCCATGAGCATTCGGATCGGGGTCATCGGCACCGGCATCATGGGGGCCGACCACGCGCGGATCCTCCACCGCGATGTGCCCGGTGCCCAGGTGACGATGCTGGCCGACATGGACACCGCCCGCGCGCAGGCCGTTGCGAACGACATCCCGGGCGCGATCGTCACCGACAGCGCCCAGGAGATCATCACGTCGAGCGACGTCGATGCCGTGCTCATCGCCTCCAGCGATGACACGCACACGGACTACGTGCTCGGCTGCCTCGACCACCGCAAGCCGGTGCTGTGCGAGAAGCCGCTGGCCCCCTCCTCGGCTGACTGCCTTCGACTTGTCGATGCGGAGGACGCCATCGTGGGGGACGGCGTTCCACTGATCTCGGTGGGCTTCATGCGCCGATTCGACCCCGGCTATGTCGAGTTGAAGTCTCTCGTGACGTCCGATGACCTCGGCATGCCCCTTCTCGTTCACAGCACCGGTCGCGGTGTCAGCGCTCCGGCCGGGACCAACGAGTTGACGGTGACCGGCTCAGCCATTCACGACATCGACATCGCTCCGTGGCTGCTGGACTCGCCCATCGTGGAGGCGGCCTGGTTCGCACCGCGACAGTCGCCAGCGGTGTCCGACAGGCAGGACCCGCAGTTCATCCTGCTCCGCTCAGCCAACGGCGTGCTCGTCACCGTGGACGTCTTCCTCAACGCCAAGTACGGCTATGACGTCCGCTGCGAGGTTGTCGGCGCAGAGCGGACGGCCAGCCTCACCGAACCGCATCTCGTGGTGCGCGACTCCGGCCGCACCCACGGTCACGGCTATGCCGCCGACTGGCGACCCCGCTTCGCCGACGCCTACCGACTGCAGAACCAGGCATGGGTGCGCTCACTGCGCGCCGGAACGCCGAGCCCGCTTGCCACTGCCACCGATGGCCTGCAAGCAGCGCTCGTCGCCGAGGCCGTCATCGCATCGATGCATGCTGGCGGCGGCTTTGCACCAGTGCGCGGTGTTAAGCCATGACTGCACCACTGGATCAATCGCTCGCCAACGCGATGATCGATGACGCCGTCCGCACGGCCCATCCTGACTACGTCGCGGTGCTCATCGCCGCGACGGGACTCGAGCCGGGCTCCACATCCGCCCACAGTGAGGAACTCCTCCGCGAGGCCGAAGGCCGCGCCGGCGCACTGCTCGACGGCCGCGAGCCGCACGAACTGCCTGAGGTGATGGCGTGGCGGCAGGCCTACCAGTCCTTCGGGGTCAAGCCGCGCGAAGGGAGATCCAGCGTCGAGGCGCTCCTGCGGCGCGCGGGCACGGGCCTGCCGCGGATCGACCGACTGACCGACGTCTACAACGCGGTCTCGGTCATGCACCTGATCCCGCTCGGCGGCGAGGACCTCGTCGGCTACGTCGGGCCGCCGCGACTGGTCGTGGCCACCGGCGAGGAAACGTTCGACACCGTCGCCGATGGCCAGCCCGCTGTGCACACGGCGACTCCCGGGGAGATCATCTGGCGCGATGACATCGGCGTGACGTGCCGTCGATGGAACTGGCGGCAATGCGTGCGAACGCGGCTGGGCGATGGAACGACGACTGCGCTGTTCATCATCGACGGACTCGGGCCAGATGCCGGCCAGCGAGCCCAGGCAGCAGCCGACGACCTGATGCTGCGCCTCGCCATCGACTCCCCCGCCGTGACGTTCACCTCCCGCACACTCGCCGACTGAAGGGACGCACCGTGCTCATCCATCCCTGGGACTCCGCCCGCCCCGACGAGTGGCGGGACTGGCTCGGCACGACCGCGCCGTTCGGGCAACTGTCGGTCACGAACGACGACCCTGCGGGCGCACCGATCGTCCTGCCCACGCACGCGGTGGTCGAGGGACCCGACCTGCTGGTGCACCTCGCGCGCCCGAACCCCGTGTGGCCGCATATCGCCGCCCACCCGCGGGTGCTGTTCAGCGTCATCGGTGACTACGCCTACATCCCGAGCACCTGGCGTGCCAAGGCCGGCGGGCCGGACGAGGACGGCGTCCCCACCAGTTACTACGCGACCGTCCAGTTCACGTGCGACGCGGAGATCATCGACGACCGCGAGGAGAAGGCTGAACTCCTGCGCACCCAGCTTCGGCACCTGCAACCACAGGGCGACCACGCCGTCGTCGATGTCGACCAACCTCCCTACGGGCGCATGCTCCCCGGCATCCGGGGCATCCGACTGCGCATCGTCGACGTGGTCGCGAAGTTCAAGTACGACGACCACAATCCGATCGAGCATCGCACCCGCGTTACCGACCGGCTGATCGAGCGCGGCGAACTGCACGACCCCGGTGCTGCGGCGCAGCAGGCGCGCCGCCTCGAGGAGCGCGGTTAGCGAGCAGGCTCGATCACGGGCTTGATGCACGAACTGTCTGCCGAGGCCTCAAGGGCATCCGCATACTGCTCAAGCCCGAAGCGGTGGGTGATGAACCCGTCTCCCTTGACGACGCCGTTGCGCAGTGCGAGGACGGCGCGGTCGAAGCAGTTGACCTGCGACACCGACCCCATGATCGTCAGTTCGCGCCGGAAGATGTCGTAAGGCGAGACCGGCCAGACGTCCGCCTCGTTGGTCATCCCGTAGACGAGAACGGTTCCCCCGGTCCGCGTGATCGGAATGGCCAGCCCGAGAATGCTGAGCGCACCCGTGGCGTCGATCACGACGTCGTAGCCGTGCGGCTTGGCTGCGCGCAGGCTTCGCTCGGCTGCCGCGAGATCGGCTCTGTCGATGGTGACCGTCCGCGTCGCACCGAGTTGCTCGGCCATGTTCAGCTTGAACTGCGTTGAACCGCAGACGGTGACGTCGAATGCCCCGCTGGCCCTCAACAGTTGGGTGAGGATCAGGCCTGTCGGTCCGGCACCGAAGACGACGACCGAACTGCCGACGTCCATCCGGAGCCGATCGAGCCCGTGTACGACGCAGGCGGTCGGCTCGGCGAGGACGGCCGTGTCAACAGGGATGTCGTTGACGACCCAGCACTTCGTCTCGCGTGCCGCGACGTACTCGGCGAAGCCGCCGGGCAGGTTGATCCCCCGCGACTCCCACACCTCGCAGTAGTGGCCCATGTGCCGGCGGCACGGCTCGCACTGGCCGCACGACCAGCTGTTGTCCAGCACGACGCGATCGCCGGCGACCAAGGTCGTCACGCCCGCGCCGAGTCGCACAACCTCCCCGACCATCTCGTGACCCGGAGTGAGCGGGTAGCGAGGACCGAACTCACCTTCGTGCAGATGGCGATCCGTCCCGCATACGCCCGTCATCACGATCTTGACGAGCACCTCCCCCTCGCCGGGCGTCGGCGCAGGGATCTCGACAACACTGAACGAACGTGGAGCGTCGTATTGGATCGCTCGCATGTGCTCCTCCATGCCTAGACGGTCGCGAGCGCTTGCCTGAGCGTCGCATGGACGCCCCGGTCGGCCAGTGAACTCCGAGCCTTCAAGAACTCCTCCCGGAAGACCTCGTTCGAGGACATCTCACCGAAGAGTCCCTGCTGTTCGATGAACGCCGTCGGGCTTTCGTCCTGTGCCAGCGCCGCCCGCATCATCTCCGCGGCATGCGCGTCCTCGGGGACCTCTGCCGGCCACAGCTCCCCGTTGGCGATCTGCACCCAGAACTGCGCCCAGGCGGCGACCACGAGCGCACCCAGTGGCACATCTCGGCCAGCGGCCAGATTCGCTCGGATCGTCGGCAGCGTGAACGTCGTCATGCGGTTCGCGCCGTCCGTAGTGAGCCGCTTCAACGTGTCCCGCATCTTCGGATTGCTGAATCGCTCGATGACCGCCGCCATGTACCCATCGAGGTCGATGCCCGGCAGATCGCCAAGCGTCGGTGCGGCCTCCTGGGTCATGTAGCGCTCGAGGAACACCCGTATCAGGTCGTCGCGGAGCACCTCGTCAACAAAGGCGTAGCCGAGGGGAGCACCGAGGTAGGCAACTCCCATGTGGCTGGCATTCAGCAGTCGCAGCTTCATCAACTCATATGGCTTGACGTCCTCGACGAACTGGACGCCGACGAGCTCAAGAGGCGGGCGGCCAGCGGTGAAGTGATCCTCCACGATCCACTGGACAAAGGGCTCGGCAGGCACGGGCCACTGATCCTCGATGCCGAAGTCGTCCGCGACCGCCGCGCGATCGGCGTCGGTGGTGACTGGGGTGATGCGGTCGACCATGCAGTTGGGGAACGACACGTTGGCGTCGATCCATTCGCCAAGGTCCGGGTCCACTAGCCGTGCGAAGCCAGTGATCGCCCGCCGCGCGATGTCTCCGTTGCCCTGCAGGTTGTCGCACGAGAGGACCGTGAACGGCTCCAGTCCGGCCGTGCGTCGGCGGCGCAGCGCTTCGACGAGGTAGGCGAACGCGGTCTGCGGTTGCTGCGGATTCGACAGGTCGTGCACGACTGCGGCGCTCGTGGGGTCGAACTCCCCCGTCGCCGCGTTCTTGAGGTAGCCGCCCTCGGTGACGGTGAGGCTCACGATGCGGACTGACGGGTCCATCAGTCGCGCGTAGACCGCCTCAGGGTCATCGGGTCCGAACAGGTACTCAAGCACCGAGCCGACAACACGGGGCTCGAGCGAGCCGTCGGCATGGCGGATAACCAGCGTGTAGAGGCAGTCCTGTGCATGCATGACATCGCGCATAGCCACATCCTGCGGAAGGACGCCGACGCCGCAGATGCCCCAGTCGAGTCCTTGTCCCGACTCCATGAGTCGGTCGATGTACATCGCCTCATGCGAGCGATGGAAGTTCCCGAACCCGAAATGCAGGATCCCGACTGACGCGGCGCCCCGGTCATACGTGGGGGTCGCCACCTGCCCCATGGCAGGAAGATTGACAGAGGCCAGCGCCGCCACGGCATTTCCACTCTCGTCGAACGTGCACAGGAAGGGCAGAGCACACGGTATTACGCCCCGGGGACTGACGAGAGTGCATCCCCTAAGGCCGGTATCCGCCGATCTCGATTGCGGGGAGACGCTCATCGACACCGACGACGCGATCGACCCACGTGCGCTCCTCGGCCGGCAACTTCAGCACCACCGACTGCGCAGGCGACGCGTCCTCGCCGCCAGACGCCAGCACTCCCGTGGGAACTCCCCCGCGTCGGTGCTCGGCGACTGCCAGGATCTCCGTCGCCATGGCTCCCAGGTCGTGCAGGCTCTGATGCCGATGCGCGCGGCGCCCGAGATCAACCTGGGCGATGGCGTCCAGTCCGTGCAGTGCGTACACGTCCAGCAGCGTGGAGAACTCCACGCCGTAGCCAGCAGGGATCGACAGCCGCTCCATCATCGACCGCCGGATGGCCCATTCGCCCGCGAGCGGCTGCACGATCTCCCCGAGCTCGGGTTGATGCAGTGCCAGCCAGGGTCGGGCCACCAGCTCCGTCACCCGACCGCCCTCAAGGCTGGGCACACCACCCATGTCCAGCACACGATCGTAGAAGCCACGAACCAGCATCACCTGCGGCTGCGTGAGCAGCGGGCCGAGCAGTCCGGTGACGAAGTGCGGCCCCCATTCGGTCAGGTCAGCGTCGATGAACACCAAGAGGTCGGAGGTGGTGACGAACAGCGACTTCCACAACGCCTCCCCCTTTCCGGCCTGCACGCCCAGGTCAGGGCGTACGTCGTGAACCGAATGGACAGTCGCGCCGGCCCGACGGGCCTCGGCGACCGTGGCATCGCTGGAGAGGGAGTCCATGACGACGAGTTCGTCCACGAGTCCCGACAACTCGGCGGCGATGAGGCTGACCACCTCACCGACGGTGCCCGCCTCGTTCCTGGCGGGGATCACGACCGCTATCCGCGCATCCGCCTTCAGCTCCATCAGCCGAGAGACAGGCCAGTCGGTCGCCGTAGACGTGTTTCGCGTAAACCAGTCACTCACGACGGGGCTCATGACGCAGCACATCAGGCAGCACGTATTCCGGGGAGACGTCGCGCCGGCCGGTCAGCACGTCGATCGTCGCGATCACGTCCAACGCCGCAGAAACGTCATGCACCCGCACGATATTGCCGGGCGTGATGGCGAAGTAGGCGATCGCAGCCGCCGTGGCAGCATCCCGTCCGCGCGGCGTTCGACCCGTCACGGCCCCCAGGAAGTCCTTGCGCGACAGGGCAAGCAGGAGGGGCCTGCCCAGGGAACGGATCTCGTCGATGCCTCGGAGCAGTTCGATGGTCTGGTGCGGGGTCTTGGTGAAGTCAGGGCCCGGGTCGAGGATGATCGACTCCCACGCCAGCCCCTCGGCGGTGGCCGATGCAGACCGTTCGTTGAGGAATGCCAGCACTTCGGCACCCACATCCGTGTAGAGCCCCGGGTCCTGCAGCCGTACCTTCGGGCGTGCCGCCGTGTGCATGATGACAAGGGCCGCCTGATGCTGCGCGCACAGTGCAGCGACTTCGGGGTAGAGCAGTCCGCTCACGTCGTTGATGATGTGCGCTCCAGCGGCGAGCACTTCCGCCACCACCGAGGGCCGGTAGGTGTCCACGCTTATCAGCGTGTCTGGATAGGACTCCCGCAGCCACGCCACGATGGGCACCACTCGCTCCGCCTCGACAGCGGCGTCCAACTCCGGCTGGTTGGTGATCGCGGACTGTCCACCGACATCGATGATGTCGGCGCCGCCCTCCACGAGAGAGGCGGCCAACTCCAACTGCGATTCCAGCGACACGAACCGTCCACCGTCCGAGAAGGACTCAGGGCTCGCGTTCACGACGCCCATTACGAGGGTGGAGTCGATGACGAGCTCGCGCCCGCCCACCCGCAGGGTTGGGCTCATGCCCCGATCGTAAGGCCATCGTCCGGAGGGCGACCGTTTGACGGGATCGACGCTGCCTGCGATAGTCCAGCGCCACTGGACGAGACCTAGCCATGCGGGGGCCAACGTGAAGCGGCTGCGCGGTTTCGTCTCTGCGTCCCATGCCCCGCCGACCATCGCTGTCACCGCGGTGATGGGGCTCTTCGCGTGGAACATCGGCTGGAGTGGGATGCCGCTGGCGCTGGTCTGCCTGGCGATTCTCGTCGGGCAGCTGTCGGTCGGCTGGAGCAACGATGCCTTTGACTCCTCCAGCGACGTACGCGCCGGCAGGAGTGAGAAGCCGACGGTTGCTGGCCTCGTCTCGCCACGGGCCCTGTGGGTGTTCGCCTGCGCAGCGCTGCTGGTGTCCAGCGTCTTGAGCTGGGCCGTCGCGGGGATCATCGGCGGCTCCATCCACGTCTTCGCGCTCGCGATGGCCTGGCTCTACAACGTTGCCCTGTCACGAACGGTGTGGTCCTGGCTCCCGTACGCCCTCGCCTTCGGAGTCATGCCCCAGTTCCTGTTCGTCGGGCTGGACGGGGACCTCGGCCCGTGGTGGACGGTGGCCGTCTTCGCGCTCGTCGCCGTGAGTGCTCACCTGGCGAACGCGCTGAAGGACCTGGACACGGATCGATCGGCCGGAATCGACGGCCTGGTTGTTCGACTCGGGGCCCGCTGGTCGACTCTCCTGTGCTGGCTACTTCTCGGAACGGCCACCGGCCTGCTCGTGGTGGTGGCGACGGCCCACTCGGCAGCTCCGTGGACGGCGACAGTGCTCATCGTGGGCTTCCTCGCGGCGGTTCTGTTCGGCTCCCGATCGCGTCGTTCCTCCGCGATGTTCCTCGCGCTCCTCGGCGTTGCTCTGCTCGACGTCGGGGCCGTCACTCTGGCGCCCGTGCTGTAGTTCGATCCACGTCTGGCCAGCCAAGTCGCCGTGCGGCATCAGCGAAGTTGGTCGTCCAGCCAGTCGAACACGGCTTCTTCGGCGACCTGCGGCCCGACCGGCTGGTCGTGCAGGCTCGCGCCCTTCTGCGCGGTGAGGTGCACGATGGCCTTGCGCGATGAGGGCACCGAGTCCAGGAGCTTGTAGGCCTTCTCCGGCTGGTCGCCGAAGAACGGGTCGCCTTCGTTGGCGAGCACCAGCGTGGGAATGGTGATCTTGCGGAAGTCCCGTTCGAACTGGAACGGGAGCATGGCCTCCAGCAACCCGTAGTAGTCGGACAGTGGCCGGCCCGCGCGTGCCTCACGCTGCACCTGACGGTCGAAGATCGAGCCGCGCTTGTAGATGGTGAACTGCTCGGTACGGGGCATCGACGGCCATGCCTCCAGGAACCCCTGATTGAGCCCCTTCCTTGCGCCGTCCTTCTCGGGAGCCGGAGCCCGGTAGGTCTCCTTGACCATCCCCATCGACTTCTGGTCGCCCCACATGGCAGGGAAGTCGTAGCCCGCGGGCTCGAGAACGACGGCATCCAGCCCGGGCACTCGCGCCGCAGCGCGTGCGCAGAGCATCCCGCCGAACGAGATGCCCACGAGAGCAACCTTCCCGACGTCCGAACGCCCACGCGTCCACGCCAGGACGGGTGCCACCACCTTGTTCCAATCAGGGGTGAACATGATGTGGCGCTTGAACAGAAGCGACATCTGCCCCGGTCCTTCGAAGAGCACCACGTTGTAGCCGCGGGCGAGCGCTGCGGTTACCCCGAACTGCATCGTCTCGACGTTCTGGCCGTCACTGCCTTCGCTGATGATGACAGTGGGACGTCGACCCGACCCCGACGGGCTGGGGAAGAAGTGCACGGGGATCGGACCGAACGGCGAGTTGACCTTGGAGTGCTCGACCGCGGGTTCGAACAGTGCGACCGCACGATTCCAGCGAGCCTGTGCCACGTCGAAGACGTGCTCCTCGCGCGAACCGTCGGAAGAACCGAGAACGAAGAACAGCTCCTGCGCCGCGTACATCGAGGCACGCATGTATCGGTTGCGCGTCGTCACGGCGTGCGACGCACCCGATGATGTCGCGCGATGCGCAATGTCATCGCCGTAACTGCTGAAGGCAGCGCAATAGGCATCAAAGGCATCCGTTCCAGGACTTGCTGGGTCCTGGGTACGGGAGTTGATCGTCTGCGCGATGCGCAGCACTTCGCCCACTTCGGCCGACTGCGAACTAGCAGCTCCGAGTGCGAACAGTGCTTGGTCGTTGAAGGTGGACGACGCGAAGAGGTCCAGGGGGACGACCTTCAGCCCCTCTCGCGTGAGCGAATCACGGATGGGACTCTTGGCGGGACTTGCCATCGCCGACCCGATGAGCGGTCGGATGGCGACAAGTGCTGCGGCGCCTGCTGCGCTGCGCAGCAGCCAACGACGATCGACATACATGTTTCGGATCGTACGCTGGACGGGGCCTCGTTGGGCTGGCGAGAATTCGCGCTCGCAGGAACTACAGGCTGGACAGCACGTGCGCGAGTGCGTCGGAACTGATGGGAATGGGACCGCTGAAAGGCTGGGAGAACGCCCAGATCGTGAACAGGGCAACGCCGATCAGGCTGGCCATCGCGAACAGCAAGCTCATGCGCAGGAACTTGGAATCGAAGTGCAGCAGGCTCATCATGGCGATCACGAGCAGTCCACCGCCAAGGAGAAGCGCCCACATGAATGGCGAGAAGCGGGCGTGGAAGAGCAGGATGCGGTCAGCCCTGCTCTCATCGACTGCCGCCAGTGTGGCGAAGATGGCCGTCTGCGCCCCCGCTGCATCGGGCGAGCCGCTCAGCGCCTGGGTGTCCACGTATCCCTGCCGAATGGCCGCCAGACTCGGGGTCTTGATGCCTGCCTCGCCAAGCGATTCCCATGTGGCGATCTCGGCCGTCAGGTACTTGCGCATGTCCTCGATGATCGGTTCGCCCTGCGATTCAGGAAGTGCCAGCGCCGTGTTCACGGTCGCTATCACCGCGCCCATCTCCGTTCGCACCGCCGACTCGGAGTCCGCGTATGACTGCTGTGCAACGACGACGGCGAAACCAAGGAGGACCCCGTACACGGCAAAGGCAGCACCGATCTTCACCCCGACGCGATCGTCGTCAGGCGTGCGGGCACGGTGCGCGCGGGCGCGCTCAACGATCCACGCGATGGCGAGGGCGACCAAGCATGACACCAGGACGACGAGGAGGAACTCCAGCAAGCTGATCACGCGTTCCCCCCGCGAAGGCGTGCGTTCGCACCGAGATCGATAGTGATGGCCGCCTCATTGGGGAGCTGATCCGGCAGTCGGATCTCTAGGTCTCCAGCTTGCCCCGCAACGGGCAAGGTCTCCTCGACTCCTAGGAGTCTTGCCGCGGTGACGGAACTGTCATCGACGCCGGGCAACGTGACACTGGTCGCCGGTTTAGGGCTGAGGATGAACGCGTACACACTCCCCGCATTCGAGACGAAGCGCACTTCGCAGCCATCGCTGGCCACGGACTGCGCACTCGTCCAGGGACGTGATCCCCTGATGGCTTCGCCGTTGATCTGCATCCACTCGCCGAGGCCGCGGAGCGGCGCCTGCTGCTGTGCGGGGATGCTGCCGTGGTCGTCGGGACCTACACCGATGAGGAGGTTGCCGTTCTTCGAGACGATGTCGATGAGGAGGTGGATCAACTCAGTTGGCGTGACGATGTCCTGAGGCCGCTCGTTGCGGTTCGCGCCGAAGGAGTGGCCGACTCCTCTGGTCGCCTCCCACTTCTTCTCCTGGATGGCGTCGAACACCTGGTACTCGGGGGTGCGGAAGTCGTACCAGTGACTGGTCGGGAAGGTGAGCGACTTCTGCCCCTCAGGGATGTGGTGCCACATGAGCTGGATGATGCGTCCCGCAGCCCTCGCGACTGTGTCGCTGACCGGGCCCCGGTGGCCGGTGGGTTGGAGCCAACGGTCATTGATCACTCCGTCAGGAACCACGTTGTAGAAGTGGGCGAACAACGCGGCGAGGTCGCCGCCCGGTGGCCAGGCAATGTCGTTCCAGAGCACTGAGGGTTGATAGCGGTCAATGAGCTCATGCACGTGAGCCGTCGCGTACGCCTGGTATTCATCAGTGGCGGGCACGGCCAGCGTCGTGTCCGCAGCCTGCCGGATGACGGCATTGTTGAAGGACCAGTCATAGCCGCCGGAGTAGTACAGGCCCATGTGCATTCCGTGTCGGCGAACGGCGTCGGTCATGTCGCCGACCAGGTCACGCTGGGCGCGATACCCCGGCTTCGTCGGGTGCGGAACGGCCGTTGGCCACAGCGGGAAGCCTTCGTGATGCTTGGTGGTCAGGACGACATAGCCGGCTCCAGCCGACCGGCACAGTGTCGCTATCGCATCGAGGTCAGCGGCTCCCGCTGTCTCGTCGAACATCGGAATGAAGCCGTCGTAGGGGAAGTCGGCGCCGTAGGTCTCGGCATGATGCTGTTGGGTCGGACTGCCGTGGATCTGCATTGTGTTGCGATACCACTCGGCGTAGGGGTTGTTCTTGAGCATGCCCTCGGGCCCCTGGCTCTGGAGCAGCTCCTGAATGTCGGCTACCTGCGGACCCCAGCCGGGGATCGAGTACAGGCCCCAGTGCAGGAAGATGCCCAGCTTGGCATCGTCGTACCAGGCGGGGAGTGGGTGTGTAGCCAGGGACTCCCAGGTCGGTTCAAAGCGATCAGGCACGTCGCCCTCCCAGGCGGCCGGCGGGGTCAGTGGAACATCATCTTCTCGTACAAAGCGCGGCCGGTGACTGATGCCTTGACGCCAGCGACGTCGACGTCCAGCGCGATATCGGCATTGAAGTCGTAGTACATCGGATGCTGAGTCAGGTGTGTCAGGGCCTTTCGCCATGACGGCTCATCAGGAGTCATGTCGAGGGCCTCGATCATCTCCGGGTTCGTGATGTGGAAGCGGATGGATTCATCGCCGTGCTGCCACGTCCACAGCAGATCGGTCGGATAGGTCTGGTGGCCCGGTCCTGGAACCTCACCCGTGGCAGCGAGGTGCAAAGGGACGAGGTCATCTGTGAGCAGCGTCTGGCCGTTGGCGAGGTACAGCGTCGGGATGTTGATGGCGCCGACGCCGAAAGCCCCTCTGGTGGTGAGCATGACGAAGATCAGCGAGAAGTCGTCGACGTGTGCACGTCCCCAGAACCAGTGGTCCAACCCGGATCCCATGAGCTTGTTGCCCCAGTTGTGGTCGTGATATCCGGTGCCGTTCAGCGTGCGAGTCGTGCCCCCCTCGGTGATCGTCCCGGTCACCACACCGAAGGGCACGGGTGCGACCCACGCCAGAAACTCCGTCTTCGCCTTGTCGAAGAAGGACACGCCGCCACCGGGCCGCCACGAAGGCGCACCACGGGTGAGCGTGAGGTCGATGACACATTCGTCACCTTCCACGTGCATCGTGTACTCAGCCAGGTCGCCCTTGACCCAGTTCGGACCTATCTTCACGTCGCAGGTGTCGGTCGCTGCGGAGAATCTGCTCGGGTCCGACTCCAAGAGGGCTCGCCGACTCTTGCCCTGCGCGTCGCGTCGGATGAGAAGGACACTCGGCTTCAGCGGCCCGTCCGGGGCCGTATTGGGCTTGGTATTGAAGGTGGTGACGATGGTCGAGCCATCGTCGAACTGCATGTCGAAGTACCACCATTCGAAGGATTGCCCCTCGTCCTTGGCCGAGCGGTACCCGTCCTCCCAGACAGCCACCACCTTCGGGTCGAGACCGAACATCTTCATCGACTCGGCTCCCGCGGCGTCCAGTTGGGCGCGGACTTCAGGAGTGTCGGGAAGGTCGATTGCGTGGCTCACGTGGACTCTCCTCTAACGGTGGAGAACTCGAGACTCAACGATTCTTGCAGAGAACACGACCCCATCAGGGGCTGAGAATTCCGGCCGTCACAGGGCCAGACGCCAGATCAGACCGTTCGCCTGTGCGGGCTGCGGGAGCTTCCAGTCCTCAGCGATGGGGCTGGGCACGAAGGCGGACGGCACCGCCCCGCCCAGCTTCGTCATTCCGTACAGAACGATGCGTCCCTTGGCATCCGTCGTGACAACAGGGTTGTCGATGCCGTCGACACCGCCCACCCCACCGGCGAATGAGTAGACGACTCGATAGGCGCCGTTGCTCGGATTCACGCGCAGCACGCCACCATTGGCGGTGTCGCCACCGAGGGAGGTCAGCGCAAACAGCATTCCGTTGGCCGATGGCATCAACGTGCCATGCGGCTGGGACAGGTCACCTGCCTGCGTGGGCGCACCGAACGTGTGATGGATCCTGTAATCGGTGCCGTCGAGCTTGAGCGAGAAGACGACGCCGCCTCCATTCGTGCCCCCCTGAGTCGTCAGTCCCCATAGCCGGTTGTGGGAGATGACCAGGCCGCCATGGTCGGGCACCGCTCCATCGACGACGCCGCCGGGAAGAGTCGGCTGGGCCAGGGGTCCGGCATAGCTGAAGCTGTGCAGGATCCGATACACGCCGCGCTTCAGGTCATAGCTGAAGACCACACCGTTGCCCTCCGCGTAGTTGGAGAAGTCATCGGGCGTGGCAAAGGCGGAGGCAGCGGGGATGATCCCGCCCAGCCGAGTCATGCCATAGATCGTGTTGCCCTGCTGGATGACGAATCCGTGCGGAACATCCCCCTGCGCCGGAACGAAGGAGTACAGCAGGCGGAAGTGCGTGCCATCGAGATTCATCTGGTACATCGAGCCGGTCCCGCCGGCGCCACCGGCAGCAGTCATCCCCACCAGGACGGTCTTCTTGGCACCCTTCGCATCGACGACCTGGATGGGGACCGCGTTGCTGTGCGGGTTGGCTCCATCCTCTGCGACGCCATGCGGGTTGGTCTTCCCGATCCCGGCGAAGCCGTGCAGGACTCGGTAGGTGTGCGACACGGTGTCAAACGAGTAGACGCCACCCTGACCGCCGTCGCTGCCCCACAGCGCCGCCCCATAGAGCGTGCGGCCATCAGGCCCGACGCGAAGCCAGTCGTGATGGGGATTGGCGACGTCAGCGACGCTGCCTCCACCGACAGCCACCGCACGGCCCCCGAACGAGTGCTCGACGCGATACGTCTTGGGCTTGCCCGGAACCATCGACCAGATCGCCGCACCCTGGCTGTTGGCGCCGCCATACGTCGTGCGACCCCACAGTCGCCCGTTGACAAGGGTGGGGCTGCCCCACGGCTGCCAGCCGTCGCCCGGGGCATTGCCGAAGGAGTGCTCGACAAAGAAGCGTGGTCCCGTCGAGTCGTGCGCCTGGACGGGTGCCATCGAGATCGCCGGCGAGACGACCATCACCACTGCCGCAACTGTCCCAGCGAATCCACTGATCCTGCGCACGGTTTCGACCCCGTCCCGAATGCCATTCAGATCGAAGACAACTCCTGGCTGTCAGCGTAGGCCTCGCCCAGATCCGATGCGACGGCTCGAATGGCTCGCATGGCGCGCATGGCGCGTCTCCGGGGCCAATTTTATTTCTAATCGGAAATACTTGTTTCGGAATTGAATTATATGCCATGCTGACACCCCGCACAGGGCGGCGAAGCCCCAACCGAGAGAATGAGGTCCGAGATGAGCGCAACACTTGTGGTCCGTCACACTGTCAACGACTACGCCGCGTGGCGAGTCGTCTACGACGAGCTCGAGCCGCTGCGGCAGCAGCACGGCTGCACCGGCAAGCTCGTCCTCGTCGCTCCCGACAACGGCAACGACGTATTCATCACGCACGACTTCCCGTCCGTCGAGGCCGCCGACTCGTTCGCGCACGACCCTGGCCTGCGCGAGGGCATGGAGCGCGCCGGCGTCGCAGGGGCACCCAGGATCGAGATCTTCACGAGTGTCTGAGAACGATCATCCGCGTCGGTCGGGGAGGGCAGGCGCCATGCGCCCCTCCCCGGCCAGCCGCGGCGTGGTCAAAGTTGGGCCCGACTTCGCGAATGAGTTCCCCGACGGCGACGCGCGCAGCACCGAGGCCTACGCGACGCTCGCCCGAACGGGGACAGCTCTTCTCCAGGAACTCGAAAAATGCGTCGAGGCCTGGTTCGACATACCTCAGCCAGCAGCAACAGTTCTCGCCGTGGTCGAGGGCGCCGATAGCCCCCTCACCCCCACCCAGATCATCGAACGCGTGCTCGCTCCCGCTGCGTCGATGACGGCGACCCTCGACCTGCTGGAGCGACGTGGCTGGATCGAGCGACGCCCCAACCCCCAGGACCGCCGGAGCCTGCTGATCGCGATCACGCCGGCGGGCCAGGACGTCGCGGACCGCCTGCTGCCCGCGATTCGGGAGCTGGAACGCGAGACCATGGCGACACTCACGGCCAAGGAACGCGACCAGCTGATGCGCATGCTCGAAAGAGTCCTCACGCGCGCCGCCGAGATATCAGCCGACGAGCCCATGCCGATGGGTGGTCGCCGCAACCGCCCGAAGCGGACGTCCCGCACGAACTGAAGTCACGCCCTGGCGTTACGGTGGGCGAAATCATCCTTGCCTCGCGGATCTGCAGGCTGCCTTCATCGATGACCACCGGGAGCCGCATGATCGAGGTCCACGACCTGACGAAGCAGTATGGCGATGTGACGGCCGTGGACGGCATCACGTTCACCGTGCGTCCGGGCATCGTCACCGGGTTCCTCGGACCCAACGGTGCGGGCAAGTCCACGACGATGCGGGCCATCCTCGGTCTCGATCGGCCGACGTCAGGGACGGCGACCGTCAATGGCCGCCCGTTCCGCGACTCTCGAACTCCGCTCACCGAGCTGGGCGCCAT
>Ga0194063_10001205_pt1 | contig 17170 bp, 9 predicted proteins | sample SepL3720m_MetaG_FD_155459 | JGI IMG/M metagenome (GOLD analysis project Ga0194063, IMG submission 155459) | Anoxic zone freshwater microbial communities from boreal shield lake in IISD Experimental Lakes Area, Ontario, Canada - Sep2016-L373-20m | ecosystem: Environmental > Aquatic > Freshwater >... | reverse complement strand
TCAGGGGAGACACAACGGCCCAGAGGACAACAGCAGCGGTGATACCGACCGCACTCCAGACCAGCGCCGAGGAGCTGAGACCGCTCTTGCGCAGCAACACCGTCTGACTGAATTGCCATTCCTGCACAGCCGCATCGTTGGCCGGACGCTGGCCCTGATGCAACAGCGAACCAGCGGTTGGCTTGCCGTCGTGATTCTCGAGCAACTCCACCTTGACCGGCACCAGCAAAGGACCAGGACGGGGACGGGGGCTGGATCGACCTCGAAGGGGTGCGAGCAGAAAATCGATGGCGAGATGGAAACGATGCTTTAGAGATTGACGCGACATCAGCTCAATCCCTCCAGGTTCTGACTGTTATAGAGGGCGTAATACCAGCCCTGAAGCGCCATTAACTGCTGGTGGCTGCCCGTTTCCATCACGGCGCCACGATCCATCAGCACAATCTGGTCAGCCGGCCTGACCGTGCTCAACCGATGGGTGATGAAAAAGACGGTGCGCCCCCGGAATGCCTCGAACAAATTGCGACAGAGCTCCCGCTCGGTGCGGGCATCAAGGGCGCTGGTGGCTTCATCAAAAATCAACATACGCGGATTCTGCAAAACGGCCCGAGCAATCGCCAGGCGTTGGCGCTGACCACCGGAGAGACCAGCACCACGTTCACCGACACTAGAGTTGTAGCCATGTGCCATCTCCATGATGAAATCATGGGCGCAGGCAATGCGGGTAGCACGAATCATCTCTTCAACAGTGGCATCAGGCTTGACCAGAAGCAGATTCTCACGAATGGTGCCATCAAACAACAGGCTGTCCTGGGGTACGACACCCACCTGGCGACGCAAGGAGTACAATTCAACCTTGGTAACATCAAAACCATCGATCTTCACCTTTCCTTCAAGGGCTCGATAGAAGCGGGGCAAGAGTTTTAGAACCGTACTTTTGCCACTGCCGGAGCTACCAACCATGCCAACAAAACAGCCTTCAGGAATTTCAAGATTGATGCCCTGTAGCACCAAGGGTCCATCGTCTCCGAAACGGAAACTGACATTCTCGAACGTAACATGACCGCGAACTGGCGGCATTGGAATATTAGTGGCCTCCTGTTCAGACTGTTCAGTATTACGATCAACCACGTCGCCGACCATTTGCAGCTGACGGGTAGTGATGCGGAACTGCTGCCAGGTCTGCACAAGCTGAATCAAAGGCCTGGTTATGTAGCCCGAAATAATACGAAAAGCAATAAATCCACCCAGGGTCAGTTGATTCTGCATGACCAGCCAGATACCAAAACCAATCACCAACAAGCCATTGAGGTCATTAATAAAAGTTGCAATATTACCGATCGATTCGGTGGTGAGTTTGAGCTTGAAATCTTCACCAATAAAACGAGAATAGCGATTTAGAAATTCCCAGCGGGTCTTGGTTTCAGCATTCTGCGATTTAATCGTCTGAATGCCGGTAATGGCCTCATTCAGGAACGAATAGGTACGAACGGACTCGCCAATTGAACGCTTGACCAGGCCTTCAAACATTGGATTGGTAACCAAAGCCAAAATCAACATCAAGGGCAGCGTGCTGAGAGTGACAAGCGTCAGCAATGGATTGATAGCCAGCAAAATAAAGATATAAAGGATGGCAAAGGCGAAATCAATAACAGTGGTGAGAGCCTGGCCAAGCAAGAACTCACGCAGCCGGTCCAACATATTGAAGTAATATATAATCTGCCCGACTGGGCGACTATCAAAGAAGCCCTGGGGCAAACGCACAAGGCGATCAAGAATCGTGGATTTGCTGTCCTGATCAATACGGTTGGCAACCTGGGCGAAGATATAGGTACGCAAGGTCCGCACGACTACAGTCGCCACACCCGCGATCAGCAGCAAGACCGAGATACTGATCAAGGCACTCATATTCTGGTAACGAGCCACCTGGTCAATCAGCACCTGAAGACCAAGAGGTGTAGCCAATGCCAGCAGGTTGACCACACTGGAGGCCACGATCACCTCAACAATTTCGCGGCGATGAGGGCGGATATAGGGCATGAACCAGCCCCAGCCAAAGCGCGCCTCCATGCTGTCGAGCCGACGATCAAGCAACAGCAGCTCCACCAGCCCGTTCTCGTCGACCTGCATCTCGGCCAACGGCACATGCAGAGGGCCCAATTCCGGGTCGAGAATCCGCAGCAGTCCATTCTCATCCACACCATCCAACAACACGAGTTGCTCATGCTGCTCCAAGACGGAGGGCACCGGCACACGTTGAAGGCGGTCCAAGGGAACCTTGGTCATAATGACCCTCAGTCCTAGATAATCCAACAATTGGCCGGCATTAACCAGGTTCAATCGAGCCTGTTGCCGCAGGATTGCAGCAATAAAATCGCGGAGGCTATCGCGATTGAGTGGCAAGTTGAAATAACGAGCCAAAGCCGTAGCGATCGCCAGCGGTATTGTCTCCGCGCCACTGGCCCGTGGCAAGCTGAGAGTGGCCCCGGTAGGTGAGCTGGGTGACAGCGGCCAAGGGGGCAGCGAAGGGTTGTTCTCAACCAAACCAGCCTGAGTCCCGTTGGCAATCAGATCCTGGGGCAAAAGTTCCGACACGGCCAAAGGCTGGCTCGGGCTCGGGGGCTCCGGCAAACCGATCAAACGCAGCCAGGGCAAGGACGGGGCAGCGGATGTCGCCACCTGGTTATCCACCGAGCTCCACAGCGAAGCCAAGGGACCGCCACTGCTATACAGCCACAACAGATCCGATCGCGGCTCAACGGGAGGAGTCGATATTGAAATCTGACTGATCAAACCAACGGCCAGCTCCCGATTCAACCAATCATCCAGAAAAGGCGCATAAGCAGGTTGATGCTGAACGTGCTCTCTGAGCAACTGATAAAGCTCAGCATGGGGCAATTGACGATGAAACCAAGCAGCAAAGGTGTGATGCGCATCCAACAGAGCAAGAAAGTGATCGGCGGGGAGCTCCAGGGTCTTCACAGGCCCCATGGCGCGCACATACTCGCAAGGGCGGCGGCGTACCAGCCCACACCAGCCCACCAGAGAGCCAGGCCCACGACGATCAATCGTGCAGGAGCTCGCGCCAACAGCGTTGGGTGCCAACACCCGCAACTGGCCCTGCAATAGGCAGAAAACAGAAGTCGGCAAGACATGAGCCTCGAGCAGCGTCTGACCCAGTCGATAATCACGCTCGACCAGAAAAGAAACAAGTCCGGCTAATTCATCTGCAGGCAAGGTGTTGAAGGGCTCGAAATGGGCCAGAACTTGATCAAGCGACTCCTCAGATGGCTGGGGATTGGGGACGGAGGCCAACGATTCTGAGCTCATGTCAATTAAGCTGACAGGAGAGACAGCACTTCTGAGCCAAGCACTTCGCCAGCAAGCAAGGCACGAACCCGTTCCTGGAACCAGAACTCAAACAACTCTTTCTGCAGTTGTTCACGCATTGCTGGATCCAACTGAGCTGCAAAGCGCTGTTCCAGGCGAAGAACCAACCAGACATCAACAACAAAGAAAGGCTCCCACAACTGGCCAGGCTCGCCAATTCTTAACCGTGACATCAGATCGGGATGGGCAGCTCCCAAGGGCACCGGTCCAATCAGACCTCGAGAATTGCGCTCAGGACCTTGCGAAAACATTGGAGCCAAATGATCAAAATCGGCTTCTCGCTCTCGGATCTGCTGATAAATCTCCGCAGCCAAATCGGCATCACGGACACGGATCAAGGAGTAGGTGACCTGGTCGAGGTGAAGTTTACGTTCGAGGAAATGGCTCTCAACATCAGCGCTATGGTGCTGATGACTGAAGAGCTGAAGTCGCTTGGCAGCAGTCGCACGCTCGATCAAATCAACCTCGCAGATATCTTCAGTCCCAAGGTAAGCAATACGCGCATCCAAACTTGAGATACCACGCTCAAGCAAATAGGCTTCAACCAATGCCTCAACTTGCTGACTGTCCAAAGAGATAGATCGGAGAATCTCATCCATCACAAAGACCTGTGCTATAGCCTGACCAAATCCCCGCTGGCGAATCATGCGGTTGATGTCATCGGCGCTCAGCAGAGGCCTACCCGGGGAGAGCTGGATTGTGAGTTGAGATGCTTCCATACTTTGATTCTAAATGAAAATGAGGCAAAAGTGTGCAAAGCCTAGCGCGGGGTGGGCGTATGCAAGCAGTCCATCCAAACCTGACAAAGTCAGCACCAAGACCAATCAGTTGATTAAAACAAACCAGGCAAGAGGTGCTGCGAGCAGAATGCGGCTGCACAGCGCACATCTCAATTTACAACAAAGAAGCGACTAGCTCGCTCGCGCCCCGAAGCCAAGATTGATCCACATAAAAGTGCAATAACAACAAGTTCACGCAGAGCATCGCCTGTACCGGCGTCGGCCTGAACAAAATGGACAGGCAGTCGCCCAAGCGACTGGAAAATCCAATCAAGACTAGCAAGAGCATAACGCAGAGATTGAGAACTTCAAACCACCGATTCGACCACATATGGACGGCCACTCAGCCATTGCCGCAATACAAACCACGACACCAAATCAGATCTTAGCCGGCAGAGCAATCATCACCTCAACACTCTCAGCGTGCACCACATGAAACAAGAACACGAAGAATGGGTTCATTACCTTCAAGCTCAATGAGCATCAGAAGGTGCTGCTTGTCTACGAAAAGCTCAGGACTACTACGATGGGTCCAAAGCTCCAGAGGGGATGTGCCAAGAAAATCAGTGAGATCGAATATGGTCGAATCAAATCAAACAGGCGGCCCTCAAATCGAACAAGGTCTAGCCTGATTCATCCCCATCACCGACAGCTAACAAGATGGAAGCCAGCAACCCAGGCGAAAATCAGCGCAGTCACAGCCTTTAAACCAAAACAACCATGAGAGTGATCCTCTGCACACAATACTATCGAGCAAAAGACGATAAGCGGCAAAAAGAAATTGACACCTGCCTCAGGCTCAACACAAACAACCTGGAAATTGACAAGGTCATCATCTTTGCAGAAGCAGGTTCGCCTGAAATAGTGACTGGCCAAGTAGCACATGAAGTCGTACCAATAAACCGGCGCTTGCGATATTCCGACTGGATCAGGATGGCCAGCAAGGAAGAAGATGCCATCATCATGGTTGCAAACTCAGACATCTATCCCCTTTTTACTCGGCAACAGCTGTTAGCGACCCTCTCAGAACCCACTGATGGCCTGGCCCTCACCAGGCGCAACTGGGATCCGGAGCGAAATCAAGGTGTACTGAACCTGCAGCCACAATGGACCCAGGACCTTTGGGCCATTCGCAGCGACGCAGAGATTGGCCAAAGTCTGATGGATAGTACTACCTTTCCATTGGGAGTTCCGGGCTGTGATAACCGGATCAGCCATGTGCTCTGGACTCACGGATTCCAGTTAAAAAATCCCGCCTACCACCTGGCCACAATCCACCTTCAAGCCATCAGTGAGCGCGAATATGATATGGGCAAAGATCGACTCTATGGCGGCAGCACATATGTCTATCCAAGCCTATCTGCAGAGGCGCTCTCGAGCCTGGATCACACCGTCTGGTCCAAAGCCTTGGAGCAGCCAACGGGCATGAGTGTTAATCTCCAAGACAGCGGTGGCAGAAGCGAAACCTTCGTACCAAACAACGAAATCAAGCCAACAAACTACCTGGAACATCCATTGGTCACCCAGTTGCAATGGAGCTACCAAAGCCTGGGAACTGAAGATATCAGCATCTGGAATCAGAGTTGGGAGCCGATAGAAGCTGCAGTCCCCGCCGCTGACCTAATCCCGATTCGACTTGTCGACTTGCTGGATCAGGAACTGACGATCGACTTTGGAGGCGACCGTCATATTCAAGCTGCTTTTTTAAAATTGCCACCCAGTAGCGGCCCAACTGACTTGGTTGTATTTCTGGAGTACCGGCGGGACGGACAATGGCTGCGCTGCAACGAAGGCTTATGGATTCAAGAACATGAAACGTCAAGACGTCACCATCTCTGCTTCGATGGAAGAGTCCCAGAACGATGTGATCGACTTCGGCTCAGGCTAAGACGCAACCCAAGAACTTACGGCGCAGAACCTGGGATAGAAATCGTCGAACTGATGTTGTTGGGGGAAGCTCGCGACAGCAAAGAAGAGTCCACAGCCAACGAGGATCATCAAGCTGGACGTGTGGAGCCCTGCCGCCATGATGAGGAATGGCGGCAGGAAATCCGCTGCCAGAGAGTGGCTTCCCTTGGACTGTGTCTGACGTCATCCGTAAAAGTTCTACAAACATATGGTGATCGCTTTGAGATTCTTGAGGTGGCCACTCATATTGTCTGCCTTGATTATTACTGGCCAGAAGCCCAGCTTGGCTCAGAAAAACTGCGAAGAGCGCTGACAGAAGGAGATAAAGAAGCAATCTTCAGCGAAGCATTCGTGCGACCAGTTCTGGAATGGAAGCAGGGTTTTATTAAAAACTTCAAGACTCATGCTGATGCACTCCATTTCTGGCAATATCCCTGCAAGACAGAAAAGGATGCACTGGAAACACACCGAATGCTAAGGCATGCAGTGCGAGACAAAGATGCTTATCACGTCTATATAGGGCTTCCCTGGGCAACGTATCTGGACAAAAATGCCATCCCAACCGAATTCATCGATGCCTATGCAACTAAGGCCAGGGCGATGCGGACGATACTGGCAAGCTTCAATCGCAAACTAAGCATACACACGGTCTGTCAACACGACCGCTGGGAAGAGCTATTTGCTCTATTCAGGAAGATTGGGATAACCGACCTATGGATATCCCAATGCACGCAAGACCTAAACAATGTGAGACTGCACGCGACCGACAACGAAAGCGGCGCAACGGAAGATATCAGACTTCACGCCTGGCCACTCTTCGCAGTCAACGCCATTGAGCCTTCCCGAAGACATGGGTTGCTTTTCAATCCCGTGACGATGAGACACATTAAGGCATCATTCACTGGCGCATACCAAAAGGGTTATATGTCTCAAATTCGCAGACAACTCCTGGAACTGGCTCATTTAAAAGACTACGAAATCAGCCTGAACGATCGCTGGCACTTCGAGGATATTGTCTACAAGCAGCAGAGTAGCACGCTGCAACCAGTGCAGAATGAAACCTTGGAAGTGGAAGAACGGGAAAAGGTTCGCAAGTACAATGAGTTACTATCTGCTAGTCTTTTTTCACTCTGCCCATCAGGTTCAGGCCCAAACTCAATACGTTTTTGGGAAAGCCTGGCCGCTGGAGCAATACCAGTTCTACTCAGTGATCACTGCGCACTTCCTGACATCGAACGCATCGCACCTGCACTTACCAGAGATTGGCAAGATGCCGTAATTATACATTCAGAAGCGGATTTACGCTGCCTACCTTCCCGCTTGGCTCAGATCACTGAGAAAGAACTTGAGCACCGTCAAGCACTCTGCCGCAAGCTGTTTGAAGCCAGCCGATCACTCACCTGTTTTGGCTGGATACGCCGAGCAGCAGAACCAATTGCGCAGCCGATTCAGTACTTTTATCCTCAACAGATCCAGGCTCCTGGGGCGAGCCTCAAGAGCTTTGACGGAATTTCCCACAAAAGACAGATAATCATCCCTATTGCAATCGATTTGATGGAGCACGACATTCACCTCAGACAGACAGAAAAACTGATTGAGATCAAAATAGAACTGGAAAATTGCACATTTCGAGATATCAGTTTTAGCCTAGATCGCTATCTTGAGCACGACAAATACATACATCTCTGTGATCAAAAAATCGCGACGAAATCCAGCAGATCAAGTATCCATTTTCGCCCGAACTCATCCCAGGCACTATGGGCCAATGGACTACGTCTCAGCTGCCAATGGCGCCAAGGACATGTTCATCTGCCGGCGGCACAGCTGAAAATAACACTAGTAGTTGAGAAAGATGCTTTCGCCAATCAAGCAAATGATTTCGAAAATAAGGGCATTTTCCAATCATTATCCAAAGATAATTCAAAGCGTCATGACAAATGCTTTGATAGTTGCTCCATCGAAAGCGCAAGTATTTTTCAAAAACTTACTTCATTGGCAAGTACGCGCTGCTTAAGCAAAGGCGAAGAGCTCTTCCCCATTCAACCCCCTGCAACCCACAATCTGATCGGTGAATCACTGGGAGATGGCATTACGATGTATGTTCACTTAATGAACCGAAACCGCAATGTAATTCGCAACTTAAGCAACTGGCTTGCACAAGATTTCGACGAGCTCATACTACTAGACTGGAGTTCCCAGGAACCAGTAGCCACAATTCCCGGAATCTTTGAAGACAAACGCCTTCGCGTCATCCGCGTTGAAAAACAAGAAACATTTATCAGGACTATCGCTCAAAATCTGGCATCAAGGATGGCGCGCAATCGAAAAATCATGAAATGCGACTCTGATGTTGAATTTAAAGGAGATTTCTTTGCCGCTCATCCACTGTTCCCTGGTGAGTTCTGGGTGGGAGACTGGCATCATGCACGCGACATGAATGAACGCCATCTACACGGAAATACTTACTATCACATTGACGACTTTTTGCGGGTAAATGGATACGACGAAAGGATTTTTAACTACGGACAAGATGACACCAATCTAAAAGATCGCATGGTTCTCGCCTCCCTAAGCAAACGCGTATTCAATCTTAATTTTCTAAATCATCAACAACATGAGCATAGCGAAAGAGTTCAGAATCAAACCCTCCCCCACCCCTTGGTCATGGGATTTGCCAATCGCTTAATGTGTAATTGCACTGAGCTATGGAATATCAGGATGCAACTTACTTCTTGCAATTTACTCGACAAGCGATCAGAGTCGGAACTGGTTTTTGAAGTCCCAATTGACAAGAGTCTGCACGCAGATACGACAAGCTTCGAAGACGAAGCCATTAATATTGTGGCAGGCTGGCATATGCCAGACTCCATGCTACGAAGCCTTAGCAGAGATGCAAAATTAGCCGTCATTTGGAAAATGCATACTCAAGGCTAGCAAAAGCCCAATGTGAAGACAGTTTCAATTCGCAGCCATCATGCTAGATGCAATTTCTACTTTGCACTGTAGCAAGATGATCATTAACACTCAAAATCCAACATAGCTTGATTCAAAAGATTGTTAAAATGATGGCATTTATTTAATGCTACGCTTAAAATTTTTCACCTCAAGTTAATCACGTTTAGCCAAGCGAACACTTGTATCAACCATGAATCAAATCAATCTTTTTCCAAGCTCAATTGAGATCCGAGATCTAGGTAGCCTACTGTTCCGAGAAGGGGAGCAGCAAGATCAACTGCGGCAATTTGTCGAAACAACATGGCAGCGGCGTCCTTTCGCCAAAAATCCAGGCGGCATGTCGCTGGAAGCATGTTTCTTTCTCCACGAAATACTGGCGTTGATAGCACCACAAATTGTCATCGAAAGTGGCGTCTGGCATGGCATGACGACTTATATTATTGACAGCATTGCCAAGGTAAAAACCATTCATTGCTTTGATCCAGTCGTAAATGACATGGATTTCATCTACTATCAATCGCCAAAAGCTCGTTACTACAGCCTCGACTGGGGCTCTTCTGTGTTTAGTCAAATTTATGCAGACAACTGCTTAGCCATCTTTGATGATCACCAAGATCAGATGGAGAGACTGTGCCTATCCTTTCTGCGGGGAATTCGTTATGTGGTATTTGATGATAACTATGCCTTCGGCGGTGGCGGACATAAGTCACTATTTGACCAACTTCGAGAAAATCCAGAACCGGACAGCTTTCCCAGCCAGCTGATCGAAGCAATCTACCTCTCCCGTCCTTTTCATGCAGAAGACAAAGGACTGACACCGCTTTACAACAACTTGCCAGAATTCCTGAAAAGGGCAGACAGTAATGATGGCTCCGACGACTACAATTGGTTGACATTAGTAGTTCTTCGCGAGAACAACTGGCGCGGTTTTTCGCAAAGCAGTTCTATGGAGGAACTCGCAACAATTCCAGCGTGCAGCACACCGCTTAGGGAACCGCCCAAGAGTTCACTCGTCAATTCAATCATATTCAATTGCTAGCCACAATGCTTTGAGCAAGATAAACTTCCTTGCCTTTTATTGCCACTGCAAGGCATGATTGATTCTCATCTCTAAGTTTAGCCCAGAACTGACTCGAGCCACAATGCGCCCTAACTCGCAAAATACTGTCGATCAAGCCATGTCCCACCTCACGATTCGAAGGCAACATGACATCAATAGAATTGCAGACTACTTCTTAATAAGCCCTACGTAGTACAAGGTAAACCTTGCCGTGATCAATAGCGTACCTTGATGGGGCAAGATAGTCTTGGATCGACGCACGCTGCACTGTACGAAAGAAAGCGAGGCAACGCCTCTCATCTCATCGGAGCGTTTTGATTCAATTGTGCTGTTGCCAGCCAGAAGTGAGGCTGCGTCAATCCGGCAGCGTTGGTTTTTCGGTACCGAACCGGTTAGATTATCATTGACTACTGGATCAACAGCAGGAGTGACATCACGACTTGCCAGCCAACGGGTTGTACGGATTTAACTAGACTTCACCGACAAATTTTCTTGATATTTTACAAATGCCCCAACTCCTCAGCGTGAAGAATCGCAACTCAGCCACGAAACAGTGAATATCCCCGAGCAACCACCGCGCAGAAACTGGCAGAATGAGCCGTCTAATGGCCTAGGGTGATAATATAAGTCTATTTCAGCCTGAAAATCTTTGCAGTCCTTGGCGGCAATCGAGCCGGCACCATACCAAGACAACCTCAATGAGCCATCGGCTTCCGCAAACTAGCAAACCAGTTTCTCATTAAACATACACTTCCTATCGAACTGAGTCAAGATGAACAGTGAGTCCGAGCCCTTCAAGCCATGCTACACGTGGCCAAATGAGCACTTTTATTTTAACCAGTACTTTGAGTCAGATAGCTATCGTATTTTTTTAATTGAGAACATCGCTCATAACTGGGAGTGGCTCCATACCTACCGTGATCGCATCCGCCCCACTGACTTCTTTTTTGTCAGACTTGGATGGTTTTTTCATGATTGGCTAGTTGAAGAGTGCCGCCGCTGCGTGAATTCGCTTGGCATTCCAACCAATCAATTCAGAATTATGTTTAACGACTATGCATCCAAAAGCCTATTTGAAGATCATGGATTTAGCGGGAAAATCATCAATCATAACGCTTTCCTGGACTACAATCTTTTCGAACCTCGTCCATGCGAAAAGATCTACGATGCAATTTATACAGCACGTCATGTCCCATTCAAACGGCACCATCTCTGTCAAGAAATCCCAAACCTGGCGCTGATCACAGGCCCTAGTTACTCTGTAGACAGCCAGGATAAACTTCCGGCACATGTCTACCGAAATGACCATGTACTGAATGAAGAAGAGGTCAGGGAGAAGATCTCAGCAAGTCATGTCGGACTGATTCTCTCTGAGATCGAAGGAGCTTGCTATGCAAGCAGTGAGTATTTACTGATGGGAATTCCTGTTGTCAGCACATTTTCCCATGGTGGCCGTGACATCTGGTATAACGACTATAATTCAATTATTTGTGCGCCTGATGCTGGCAGCATCGCCCAAGCAGTCGCCAAACTTAAGAACACATCGCGGGATCAAAAGCGGATCAGGCAAATGCATAAATCACTCTCCGATCAGATGAGACTGGATTTTTGTGCTCTTCATGAGGAAGTAGCATCTGAATCTGGAAACACATCGATTGATCCTAGGCTTTATTTCCAGCAAAGTTTTTTCCATAAGATGATGCGCACCCAAAAGCCCGACTTTGATCAAATCTTTTCCTGAAGCAATAGCTAGATCTGCCCACACTACTTTGCCCGTTCTTAGTATCTCTGCCAATCAGATCGTGAAACCAGTCAGCCATCCTCCCGCCAAATAAAATTTATCCTTATTGAGATGCTGAGATACTGGCGATCATACCATATTTCGATATTCATCACTCTGATTAGTCATCATTCAATACTCCTATCAGTATCGGTCCCAGCAGGGCAGAAATGGGCAGGATCGCAGCAGGGGGTCCAAACGATCCTGAAAAGGAAATTGAGGTTGCGGATAGGATTCAACCGCATCAATCAAGTCCAGTTGCGACTCAATCAAATCTGACAAAAGATATATGGGATCTGGGATGAGATCGAAAAAAGAGTAGTAGTCATCAAACTTAAGCAATTGAGTCTCACCGCTCAGCTTCCTCCTGTCAGCAGCTTTGGATTGATCTCTCATTTCAAAGTGCGTCGATCCTTTACCTGAATCCTGCAAGAAGAATGGCAAGCTAGGCACGTGATAGGCATGAGAGAATACAACTCCATGCAGAGACGTGGTGATTGTATACCGACAGCCAAGAATTGCCGCGGAGAAGGCCTCAACGCCTTGGTGCACACTGATCTCGATCCAGCTCAATCCTGCCGCCTCAATCTTTTGAACCAATGACCTGATTTGCCCAATTGATTGTGACCAATGCATGATGATGCCAATGTCTACCTGTACGTCAATCTCCGGCCTGTAAAATCTCGGCATCAATAGAGCGGGATCGCCAAAGATGGGGGGATAGGCAACCCCAAGAGCTTCTAACACTATCTTGGTTTGAAAACCTCGCAAGGCACACACTTGAGCATGGAATGGCTGAATCTGCTTAGACAGGATTCCAGAGCCCCAGATCACCGCATTGCCGCCTTTGATGTTGGCATCAGAAATAATCGAGCCGCAGGTCAAAAATACCTGATCTGAGGTACTGGAGGGATGCACATACTCCAATGCTCGTCCTGTGATTTTCTCAAATAGGTAGGCGCCGACGAGATCACCAACATTCTGGCGGCCGTCATCGCAAATCCAATGCCACAGTTTTGACTGCTGCGACAGCTGCCAGACCCGATGCCTCGCATGCTGGCCCGGACTTGGCTTTGGCAAAGCGATCGCTTCCGCGCCTTCTGGCCGGAGGATCGTCAGGTTCTGCCGTAGGAAATCCGCGCCAAGCTCCGGGCAACCTCGCTGCAGCCATATCGCCACAGTTGTCTCAATCCGACCCAGGCAACGAAGCACTCTGCGGGCAAAGCCGCCATTGACCAGAACGCAGTCAAAACCACTCCCCTGCATGGCCATCGTTTGCAGGATCGGGGCTGTTCCAGCCTGCCGAGCTGGCAAGTTGGCTATCCAGGAGTGAAGCTTCGGCAACATCAGAGTCAATACTGCATCTTCAGCTCGTCCAGGCAAAGCCAGCAGGTGGAGCGTTTGGTCATCCCCCTTGGCGATCTGCTCGAGAGCCGTCTGCAGCAGACACCATTCGGCTAAATCCTGACGACTGAGCGAATTGCTCGCACAGCGACAATCAATGCCACCACAGTGCACGCAGGGTGGATAATTACGCACGCGTCCGGAGTGAATCAGCCGTGTGACCACAGCCGCTTGCGGATCAAGGCTTGCCAACAGGCGAACGGAGGCAAAGCAGGCCTGCTGCGCCAAGATCGGGGGGGGTTCCTGGCTGCCTTCGCCGCTGCTCGCACCCAGCAACGTCAGGGCAATCTGCCGGTGCATCACCCGGTTCCGGTTCAGCGGCGCAGACGACAGCATCCCGTTGCCAACTCACTTGAGGAACCTAGGCTCTGGAAGTTGATCCTGCCGTGGCCAGCCTCTCCTTGTCCCTCTCCGTTTCCGTGGTCATGCCCTCGCTAGGGCAGGGAACCTGGATCGCCGAGGCGATTGCATCGGTGTTGCAGGAGCCCGATGTGCCGCTGGAACTGATCGTGGCCGATGGCGGTTCCAGCGACGACACCCTGGCCATCCTTGCCGCCATCGCGACGAACGAGCCGCGGCTGCGCTGGTTCTCCAGCCCTGACAACGGCCCAGCAGAGGCTCTCAACCGCGCCCTGACCCTGGCCCGCGGCACCTTGATCGGCTGGCTCAATGCCGACGATCGGCTGCTGCCCGGCGCCCTGAGCAGGGCTGTGGAAGCGATGCGGCTGCATCCTCAGTGGCTGATGGTCTACGGGGAGGGAGAGCATGTCGACGCTGAAGGACGCTTCCTTGAGACCTACCCCACCTGGCCCCCTGCCTGTGGTTTGGCCGGATTCTGGGACCACTGCTACATCTGCCAGCCGACGGTGCTCTGGCGGCGCACCCTTTCGCTGCGACTGGGGCCGTTCGACACCAATCTGAAGACAGCCTTCGACTTCGACTACTGGCTGCGGGCCTTTGCCGCCGTCCCTGACCGCATTGGCTATTTGCCGCACCGCCAGGCCCAGACGCGATTGCATGACGCCAGCATCAGCCGCAGCCGTCGTGCCCTGGTGCTTCAGGAAGCGCTGCAACTCACCCATCGCACCTTCGGCTGCGCTGCTCCCCATCTGATCGACAACTATGCCCTTGAGCTGCATCGCAGCAAGCGGGACCCGGCAGAGGAGCGGGACATCGCAGCAGCCCAGGAACGGGCCATCCGAGAGGCCGAATCCTGGCTGGCAGCCGGGGCGGCGGCCGATCTGCGCAGCCGCTGGCAGCTGGATCCGCTGACAGCTCCGCTGCGCCAGGCGATCGAACGCTGCTGCGAAGACCTCGCTCTGCCCCAGCGCCTGAGTGTGCGCCTGATCGCCGCTGTGCACCCGGAGCTGCTGGAGCTGGCCGACGCTCCCCCGGCTGCCGCCCATACCCGCCTCTTGCACTGGCTGCTCCTGCGCGCCTGGGGCAAATGCCAGCTCCTGCGGCAGGATCAGGAGCTCTGGCAGGCGGTGGCAGCCCAGGAGCCGCCACTGGCCGTGGCGCTCCCCGCCCTGGTCCTCTGGCACCAGGATGGTGAGCTGCAACGACAACAGCCCCTGCCCCAGGCCGCCACCGCGTTTTCCCTCTGGTGGCAGCGAAGCGCCGAGCAGCTGCTGAAGCCGGTGCACTTGGATGCCCGGGGCGACCTTCTCGCCAGTCCGCCCACTGACCCCACGATCGCCTTCCAGCACCGTCCCTTCGGGGTCAACCTGATTGGCCATGCCGTGGAAACGCTCGGCGTGGCGGAGGATCTGCGCATGGCAGCCAGAGCCCTGGAGGCCGCCGGCATCCCTTGGGAGCTGGTACCCATCGCCAATCCTGGTGCCGCCGAAGGCCATGACCATGACGTCCCGCCCTCCCGCCAGGCGGCGCCGAACAGCTGGGGGCGCTATGCCTTCACCCTGGTGCTCCTGGCACCGGCGGACCACGCTGCCCTGCTGGCCCGCGAGGGATTCGGAATCGTCGAGGGGCGCTACACGATCGCCGCCTGGCCCTGGGAGACAGATCTGTGGCCAACACCTTGGGCCGTGCTGCCGGAGGTGGTGGATGAGATGTGGGCCAATTCCAGCCTGATTGAAACGGCACTCAAGCCGGCAGCGAGCGCCAGCGGCAAACCCCTGCTGGCCTTGCCCCCCGCCGTCGCCGTGGATCGGCCCATCCCCTGCCCGCAGGAACGCAAGGATCTGCGGCAACAGCACGGGCTACCCGTGGACAGCGTGCTGTTCGGCTATGGATTTGACCCCCGCTCCTGGCTGGCCCGCAAGAATCCGCAGGGATTGATCGAGGCCTTCCAGCGGGCCTTCCCTGCTGAGGCGAGGGAACGGGACAGGCCTGCAGTGAGCCTGTTGCTGAAAACCCTGCCGCTGGCGGATCCCAGGCCCGAATGGCAGGTGCTGCGCGAACGGATCGCACAGGACCAGCGCATTCATCTGATCGAAGCGGATCTGCCCAGGGCGGAGCTTCTCGATCTGCTCGCCTGCTGCGACGTCTATGTCTCCCTGCATCGCTCGGAAGGCTTCGGCCGCACCCTGGCGGAAGCGCTGCAGCTGGGCCTGACGGTGATCGCCAGCGACCATGGCGGCAACAGGGATTTTTGCCACAGCTCGATGGCATTGGCCGTGCCGTGTCTACGCCGTCCGATCGGAGCCGAGGACTACCCGCACCCCCAGGGACAGAGCTGGGGAGAGCCAGACCTGGAAACCGCGGTGACCCTGATGCGGCAACAGGCGCAACGGTGCCGCAGCGGCGCCGAGCCAGTGGCCCGGGAGCTGATCGAAGCCGAGCGGCTACGGTTCTCGCCTGGTGTTGTCGGTGAGCGCTACCGGGCAAGGCTTCAGCAGCTGTGGCTGGACCGTGCGTGCCTCTCTGAGCACCTGGCCGCCCGCCAGGGCCCCTGACCGGCGGCTCCTGGCAGCCTGAATCCGGGAGATCAGGGCCGCTTCAGGGCAGCTCCGCATCCACAGGCGATGGGGCCGTGAGATTGCTGCGCAGGGTGGAACGCAGGATGTTGTTGTCAAAACGCAGCCGATCCCGTTCCTGTTCCAGCTCAAGGCGCTGGCGATCGGCTTCCGCCAGCTGCCTTGTCATCTGATCGAGGCACTCCTCCAGCCGGACCCGTTGCTCCTCCAGCCAGGCCCGACGATCAATCTGCCAGACAGGATCGCTGCCGATCGGCGCCACAGCCTCAAAGCCCGCCTCGAGCAGATGGGTATGGAGCGCCTGCCGCTGCGGGGCGCTCGACCGTCCCAGAGGAGTCCAGCGAATCTGCAGGAAGCGCTGCAACCAGTCCTTACAGCCGCTCAGCAGTTCAAGTGGATCGGGGCCGAGCAGGTGCAGCCGACCGGGAGCCGAACGCACGTTCACCTGCAGCTGGGGATCGGACTCCACCCAGCGCCGCAGCACCCCATCCAGCCGTACCCGCATCCGCAGGCTGGAACCGAGCAGCTGCAGATTGGGATGGTGGAGCAGCAACGCCTCCGGGGTCAGATTGCCGTTGTGGCGTGGATCGCTGTAGACCCGCCAGCAACTCTGGCGATCCTCCGGCCCCAGCCAGGCGGCCTGCAGCGTGAGCCCCTGCCAGGCCGGCCCCCGCAGCTGATCAGCCAAGCTCTCGGCCACCGCAGGATCTTGCGGTAGCAACAGCACCGGATCACGACTGGGCAACCGTTCCAGAAACAGCTCACAGGGGGCGCGGCCTGCCAGCACCTGCCAGCTGGTTCCCTGCGACCGCGGAAGTTGACGGGTCACCGGCAGCTTGTGGCGTTGATCTTGACAGGACTCTAGGCAGTCCGTCATCAACGAAAGCCAGCGGATCGGCAGGAAAACCTGCCGCCATTCCTAAGCTCAGGCAGCTCCGGGGTTCGACCGGAATCAGTG
>Ga0194063_10001204_pt1 | contig 17179 bp, 17 predicted proteins | sample SepL3720m_MetaG_FD_155459 | JGI IMG/M metagenome (GOLD analysis project Ga0194063, IMG submission 155459) | Anoxic zone freshwater microbial communities from boreal shield lake in IISD Experimental Lakes Area, Ontario, Canada - Sep2016-L373-20m | ecosystem: Environmental > Aquatic > Freshwater... | reverse complement strand
GAGGTAAAAAGAGTACAAAATCAACTGAACGAAAGGCCGAGAAAAGTACTCAAATTTAGAACGCCATTTGAAATGTTTGAGGAAGTAATTAACAGTTAATGTGTTGCGTTAGAAAGTTGAATCCAAGTTATTTAAAGACTCGGGGAAACGAGTAAGGCCAAAAGGGGCCAATACCTGAAAAATACACAAAGTGTATTTCCACAGAGTCTTAAACAGCGTGTGAGCTGCTTGATCTATAGAGGAAGGGCCATCTCCTCAACAGATGTCTTTTCGTGAGAAAAGATATCTGTACTTTCGCACCTTCCCGAAACCCTTGTGGGGTTTTGAAGGGTTTATTGATGAAAGAAAAATCTTGATATAGCTCGACACTACCGTATGTATATTGCATAGTGGTCGTTAAGCCGTATCCTTTTCCTTCCAGGTTCAGAGCCTGGAAGGAAAAGGAGCTTATAACTGTGAGCTTATTGTGAGATTATGAGGATTATAACAATTACAATCCCCCCAATAAGTAGGGCTGCCCCTGAAAAGCCAAGACAACTAGTCTCGCCATCTTCCTCACCTCGTCTCGCATTAAAATCTTCTTGCTCTGCTTTTTTACTTCTTTGCTGCTTGGCTTTTGAGTCAGGCATGGCCCAACCCTCCTTTTTTTAATTACTCCCACCCTGGCTTTGCAAACTTTCTCTGCCAGTTCTGGGTGGGGTTTGGGGCGGGAGATCCTCCTATCTTCTCTCGCCCCACCAATTCTCGCTAACCGCTCATCATCCCATTACTAGAATGATGAGCAAGATTAGCGCCAGCGCTAAGAGTGCTGGTGCTACATACATTATTAATCACCTCCTTTCTTGTTTAGGGCGGGGGGCTCCTTAGCTCCCCCGCCCCGGCGCAAAGCGCTGAATTGTACCGGATGCCGGCAGCGGGAGGAGCTTCATGTTTTGTGGATTTATGGCTGGGATCCACTGGCCCAGGATCATTTATTTACGAGGCGATCTACCTCGGAAATCCTATTGGAAGAATCCAAATCCCTTCAATATTCGGTCTCCCATTTTCCCATACTCCAACCACAATTGGTTTTTTACTTCTGGATCGATTATTGCATCGATCGCTTTCTTTATTAAAATTGTTACTAGCGCGGTGCCTTTGCCACCGCATAGAATATCCTTACCAATCTCTACAAAATTCCAAGACTGGGTTTTGAAAAAAACCTGAAGATCCCCCTTACAAGAAAAATTATTGATCCACGTCACGCTTGCCGTGAGCGTGACTCCTCCTTCTTTTTTACTACTCATACCGATCAACTCCCCTGCCTTGTGGATAAGGGCGGGAACAATTGCGTAAATGATTACACCTATCACTACAACCCCAACTACCACCGGCAACCATGCCGGGATAGATGGACCAGAAAATGCAACTAGAGCCAACCCGGCCGCCATTGCGGCGTCCGGCGTTGAAACCTGATAGGGGCTGATATTATAGCCCCTGAAACTCCAAACCTTTATTCCCCCTGCCTCCGCAAATGCGGTTGGAGGTGTGGGGGTTAATATAGGTGCGGGCGGAATTACTGCTGCAGACGGCTGGTACGCCGCCGCAGCGGGTGCAACGGGCGGTGGCATGGGAATAGGTGCTGTACTTGCGGGAATAATTATAGAATCCCCTACAAGCAACGACTTACTTCCGTTCGCCAGCTGAAGCTGGGGAACGGACAATCCACACGCCGAAGCGATTCCCCAATACGTATCGCCAAGGGCGATGATGTATGGGGATTGGGGACACCCAGCGGCTGCGTTCGCCGACTGGGCCCCCATCGCGGAAATTAAAAAAATCGCGATGAGGAGAACTGATACGCCCCGAAGGGCCAAGCTATCTTTTTTCATCTTTTTTTCTCTTTTTTTGTTTTGCCCGCAACAGCGGGCTACAATTAAAAAAACTTCGGAAAGACATCATCCACTATCACTACGATGATGTTTAGGTGGAGTTCCGATCTCCAGTCACTATAACGCGTGACCACCGCTCGAATTAAAGACCCCCAACAGGGATCTTAATTCCAGTACTGGCTAGGTAAATAACTCCCGCCAGAAATAGCAGTAAACCTGCAATCGTTAACCATTTCAAAATAACCACCTCCTTCCTTTCATTTTTTCTTTCATCTCCTTCCTAGAGTCTGGTGAATGTGGGTCCAGACTCCTGCGATCTGAGAATGCGAAATGATACTCTCAAATCGCAAGAGTCTTTACACCAACTCTTCATCGATTCTAAAAAAGATTTTGACCCAATTTTTCAAGGTGCGATGAAATAGAAAAGCGTATGCTCAGCTAAAAAAGAGCAGGCTTATTTCATCCCTTTATGTATATTCCTATTTTCCACCACAAAAAAGCCGGCAGCTAATGCCGGTTCGGTGAAGTCATGAAAAAATACATACCTATAGTATATAATACTACAGGCTTAAAAGCAAGTGGTTTATATGTATTTGGTATGTATGTTTTGTGTCACGCCCCATCGGGGCGTCTCTACAAATACACATAAAATATCTGTCATATCGCGTAGAGACAGGTTTTAAACCTGTCTCTACAAAAATACAAAATGATGATATGAATTCTTGCGGGCGATTTGTGAATCGCCCCTACGCCCTATACCCTTAAAGTATCAACATCGCATCCCCAAAAGAGTAGAAGCGGAAGTCGTGCTCAATTGCGTAGGCGTAGAGCTCTAAAATGCGCTTTTGAGCCTTTTTATGTTCCAAAAATGCGTCCACCAGCATCATTAAGCTTGAGCCGGGGAGGTGGAAGTTCGTAATCAAGTGATTTACTACTTTGAACTCAAACGGAGGGTAAATAAACAAATCAGTCTGTCCTGTTATGGGCTTTCCCAATTCAACTAATTTAACCAATTCAACCGGTTTAACTAAAGCGAGAGACTCAAGCGTGCGTACCACCGTCGTGCCTACCGCCGTAATATCAGCCTTATTACTTCTGCTTTCTCTCATTTTTATGCCTAAATACATCGATTTTTCGAAAGATCGAAGTATTTTTTCCGGTACTTCAAACCATTCGTGATGGAGCGTTTTCAGCCTCATATTTTCGCTCGTGAGGGGGGCGAATGTTCCCAAGCCCACATGAAGGGTAATATACTGCTTTTTGATCCCAGCCTCATCTAAGCTTTTGAACAGTTCAGGGGTAAAATGAAGCGAGGCTGTAGGTGCGGCGCTTGAGCCGGGGCTTTTGGCGAATATCGTCTGATATTTCTCCATAAGCTCATCCCGAGAAAGGGGGGAGTGTTTAATATAAGGAGGAATAGGCATAGTCCCATAATTATCAAGTTTTTTCAGCAAATCATCCGCTTTTCCATCCCATGAGAGGTAAAAGATGCCTGCATCCTGTTTTTGGACCGTCACGAAGCTCTTATCCTCAAAATAGAGCTTATCTCCTACCCTACTCTTCCTGTCGAGAAAGCAGGGAATAGAGCCTTGTCGTGTGCTAATCCACTCATTCACCAAGAATAATACGACGATTTTTCCTCCTGTTTCCTTGTTCATTGTCACTCGCGCAGGCACCACCTTCGCGTCGTTTAATGTAAGAGTGGTAGAAGGGGGAAGAGAAGTGGCAAGCTCTGAGAATTGTTTAATAATTAATGAATTATTCCTTGTATCATACACAAGTAATTTGCTTGAATCTCGCGGCACAGCAGGCATTTGTGCAATAAGCCTTTCCGGCAAGTTATACCAGTATGGGTTGTGCCTATTTTTATTTTTATCCATAAAGGGAGGTGGAAATTGTGTTATTTCTCCAAATCAAGGAATGTGTATTCAAGCCCGTCTGGCGCTCTTTTCCTCTCCTCCCCCACCACTCTCGTAAAAATTGAGTAATCGGGGAAGTGGGTATCTCCTTCAAATTTTCCGTGCACTAAGGTTAAATGAAGCCTATTGGCTCGTGCAATTGTTTGTTTAAAGATGCTCGCCCCGCCGGAAATAAATACTTCGCCCCCCTGCCCCACTCCATTGCCCCTTTCGGCAACCGCTGCGGCTGCCAAGCCGGCCGCTTCTGTTTCTTTTTCAATTGCCATCTGGAGCGCCTCATCAATTGAATGAGCAACAAAACAGTTTGGGAGGTCAACCATATAGCCTACTTCCCTACTCACAATCACATGCCTTCTGTCCGGAATTGGTCTTCCGCTTTTTTTATAGTATCCAATAAGCGAGTCAAATGTTGTCCGCCCCATAACTACCGTGTGATGCAGGGTGAGATCTCTAAAATGGATGAGATCATCTTTTATATGCCATGGAATCCTATTCTTATTCCCTATTAATCTATTCTCGTCCAATGCCGCAATAAGGGAAATAATCATTTCTTTTTTTCAAAATAGCCTCCCGATACAGACAGAGCTGCTTTTATCGGGGGGTGAAATTGATAATCATTTAATTGCACAAACTCTGGTTTAAATGCATCCACTGTTTTGAATTCTTGATTAAACGCAATTTTTGAAAATGGAAGTGGCTTTCTTTTGAGCTGTTCCCTCACCTGCTCCACATGCGATTCATAAATATGTACATCGCCAAATGTATGGACAAATTCGCCTGGCTCATAGCCGGTGACTTTTGCAAGAATTATCGTAAGAAGAGCGTAGGATGCAATATTAAATGGCACGCCGAGAAATATATCCGCACTTCGTTGATAGAGTTGTAACGATAGTTTTCCATCGATAATATTTACCTGATACATATTGTGACAGATGGGGAAACGAGAAGCATCTTTTTTCTCTGCCATTGTATATAGAAATTCAGGATTCCAGGAATTCACAATTAAGTTGTGTGCTGCGGGATCGTCTTTTATTTCATCAATTACCCACTGCACTTGATCAATGGTTCTTTTTGTTCTGGTTGGCCAACTCCTCCACATCTCTCCATAAATCTTCGGAAGATTCCCCCACTTTTTTGCGAACTTCGCATCAGTCCCAATCTTCCCAATGAACTCTTCCTTTGTTATCGACTTTAAGACCTTTAGACTTTCAGACTTTTGACTCTTTTCTAAATATATCTTATACGGATAATCATCCCAGATATGGACATTGTTTTTTACTAAATAATCAATGTTACTTTGTCCTGAGAGGAACCAATAGAGTTCATGAAGCACTCCCTTCCAATATACTTTTTTTGTTGTAAGAAGCGGAAATCCTTGAGATAAATCAAAACGCATTTGTCTTCCAAAAACGCTGTAGGATGCATCCCCCGTTCCCCTATCAACTTTGCGGACGCCTGTATCTAAAATATCCTGCAGAAGGTTAAGGTATTGATATTCGGGATGCATAGTTTTCATATATTTGTGTCATTCTGAACGATTCACATATATGTAAAGAATCTTCAGAATAAGATTAAAAGATTCTTCGTATGTAACGTGTTTCACTCAGAATGACAATAAGAATTTCAACTTTTAACTTTTAGCTTAGATTTGTTTTTCTCGCCTTTCCGTCGTCACTCTTCCCCCTTGCCACTGGCCTTTATACTGAGTGCCACCGCCATCTACCCACTCAAACTGAGCATGAACAAAGCGAGCACCGAGCTCCATTGTTACGGTAATAGGGCCTTCATTCTTTAATCCAAAAGTGAGCTTTCCACAATAGCCAGGAGCACCATTTCCCGTTCTCAGAAATAATCCACTTCGAAATGTTGTTGTTCTCGGTTTAAAATTCACTGTGATATCAAGAGGAAGATTTACTTTTTCGATAGTGCTTACCAAGAAAAAGTCTCCAGGTTTAATTTCAATTGTTCGCAGCTCCCCTTCTTTATATTCAATTATCTTTTCTATCTTTGGTGTTTCGCGATGTGTGATGCCAAGGAATGCACTGCCTGATATTGTATATACTTCTCCTAGTCGTAAATCAAATCCCGCTCCCTCTGGCGTTTTTAAATCTCGCTCTCCCAGCCCTTCAACTAACTTTTTTTCTTTCACGAGTTTCAGCAGTAATTCGGGACCAAGTATCATAGAAATAGATAAAATTAATAATGCGATTCATCAAGCTCCATTGCTTTAAAGTGGCCATTCTCATCAAACTCAATTTGAATTATTTGAAATCCGCCTCCCAGAGCCAACACCTCTTCCATTGATATATTGAACGCAGTTTCTCGAAGAGCCTCGTAAATATATTCCACGTCTATCGGTACAACAGACTCTAACAATGCATCTTTGTGTAGCTCTTCTGCAATTTCTCTCAGTCGAATTGTTGCCGCCGTTTCATGAATTACATATGGTCTGATGGTGAGTGGCCCTCCTTCAGATGCAAATCGGGTGCTTTCCGGAAGAGTGAACGGCCCCTTGATACGAAGAATAATATTGTGATCGCTTTTTTGTTTTACGGATACAACAGCTTCAACTTTTTCGCTCACATCTAGTGCATAATCAACGCCACATCGATGAATTAGGTTTTTTTCTTCATCTGTTAATGCTCCCTTTATTACAAGGTAGGGTATTTTTGCATCCTCAATATAATCATTGAATTCGTCGTTTCGCAAATGCACTGGTTTTGTGTTATTCATATCGTTAGTTATTATACAGTATAGATATCCTCTTGAAATTGTGCCACATTATTACTATAATAGCTCTCTATGTCAACCCATATCTGTGATGCACTCTGGTAACTTGTATCGATTTTCGTTTTCAGAAATTTCTTGAAAAATGGCTCGATAAAACAATGGAGAATAAGACATTTGATCATGTGGGATATGCAGGAAGCACCAAAGATCTCAACACCATCATTAAACAACTTGATATTTCTGTCCGTCTTCATCATATTCACCAAGTCGTTCTTATCCATCATGAAGATTGCGGCGCATATGGCAAAGAGTCTACTCATGATAAACACGAAGCTGATTTACACAAAGCACGCACCGTGATCAACGCCATCTACCCCGATCTCCAGGTCGATCTCTACTACCTTCATCTCGACGGAAAGTTTGAGATTATTAAGTAAAGGCTTCCTTCTAACTCCTAACTACCAGCTACTAACTACTCCTGTATACTATCTACATGCAAGCCCCAGTTTATATTTTCGATCCCACTCTCACCGACTCTCAAAGTAAAGTGCGCGGTATTGGGCGGTATGTGCAGATAATAAAAGAAAATTGCCCTCCTGACTGGATTTTCACCGGCACCCTCAAAGATATTCCCTCACATGCAATCCTTATTCAGCCTTTTTATACATTTTATCAACCGCCCGTTATTCGAGGATCTATCACGGACCGACAAATTGCTGTTATTCATGATGTGATACCTCTCAAATACCCTGAAAGCTACCCTATTGGAATGAAAGCGCTTGCATACTCACTGTGGCAACAGTGGAATCTTCGATATTTTGACATTATAGTTACCGACTCTGAAACGAGCAAAAAAGATATTATCACCTATTTAAAGGTGAAGCCGGAAAAAATCCAAGTGCTCTTCCCTACTCTCGCCAACTGTTTTTGGAATAATCCTATAAAACGAACCATTCCTTCTGAGTATTGTCTGTATGTGGGAGACGGCACATGGAATAAGAATCTTTCTACCTTAGCAAAAGCAATTAAAAAAACGAATATTACCTGTGTATTTGCAGGGATGATTTTTGTTGATGCGAACCCTGATAATTGTACTCATCCATGGCAAGCAGATCTTAGAGAATTTCTTAGAGAGGCTCAGGGAGATAAACGATTTGTTTTTGCCGGATATGTGAGTGATGAGGAGCTGTTAAAATTATATGTACAAGCTAAGCTAAATATATTGTTATCAAGGGACGAAGGTTTTGGGTTTTCTTACGTAGAAGCGAGCTCCCAAGGGTGCCCCTCCCTTCTTTCGGATAAACCAATTTTCCATGAAATTGCAGAGCAAAATGCCTCATTTGTGGACTGTGAAAGCGCAGAAAAAGTGGCAGAAGTCATAACAGCCTTGATGGGCAATCCGCAGAAGCTGGCCTCTCTCTCCTCTGGGGCTCTTGAACAGGCTAAGAAATATAACCAAGAAAGCTTCAAAAAACAATTACTATCGATCGTTTATCCCTACTAACTAAAATCGATAAAACTAATATCATCTATTATTTTAGTTGTGGAGTATTTTGTGTTTTGAGTTGATATTGTGCGGAGATTATTATTTTTGGGTGGCCTCGAAGCTCCTTTTTTGAAGGCTTCGCGAGACACTCAAAAATAATAAACGGAGCAAATAAACGGAATACTTATAAATGAAAGAGTTTTCTTGCATTCTCCGTCGTCGCCCTCGCCACCTCTTCCACTGCTACTCCTTTTATGTCTGCAATACACTGTGCGATGAGGGGGATATTGGAAGGCGTGTTGGGATAGAGCTTTTGAGCTCGGAGAGGCTCAGGAAGGAGGAAGGGGGAGTCTGTCTCAAGCACAAGTAGCTCAAGGGGTACTTTGAGGGCAAACTGTGCCTTATCTCCCCCATATGTTACATCTCCGTCTATGCCAATATAGATGTTATGAACCTGCGCGTAAGCCAACAACTCCTCATCAGGCTCACTGCAGTGAAATACCGTGCGAAAACGCATCGACTCTGCCCACTCTTCGCCGAGAACAGCAAGAAGCTCTCTTTTTGTCTCTCGATTGTGCAGAATAAGGGCTTTTTCGTACTTTTTTGCAAGGTTAATTTGAGATCGAAAATAGCTCTTTTGAGCCTGCATAAACTCCTCGCTTATCTGGTAGTTCTCATACTTCGTCTCTTCATACTCGTGCCTATCTAGCCCCACTTCTCCCACCGCTACAACTTTTGGATGAATAACGAGCTTTTCCAACTCCTCCATATCTGTCTTCTGACTTCTGTCTTCTGACTGTGAGCTATTGACTGTTGACTGTTGACTTACATACACATGATGTGGATGCACCCCCACTGCTGCGTAGACCTGGGGATACTGAGCGGCGATCTCAACAGCCTTCTGTGAAGAGATTATATCGGTGCCTGGCACGATGCAGGCCCCCACTCCTTGCCGCTGTGCCTCCATTACCGCCTGATCTCTTGTTTTATTAAAACGCTTAAAATTAAGATGGCAGTGAGTATCAATATATATTGTATTCATAGAGTAAATTTGATTATAATAAAAGTAACATGAAAAAAGGATGGATTGTTACACTTCTTCTATTTGGATTCTTTTTTGTCGTACAACAATCGACTGTGTTTTCTCAAAAAACAGATAAGACGGTTCTTCTTGCGCAGTCATGGTTTACTGCTGCTACAAAATATAGTACCGCCTCATACTCTGATGTTGCTTATACCTGCACTCAAGCCGAGATACAGGATGGTTGGGCAAAGCTTACCTCTGGAAGCTTAAGTAGTAAAACCGCTTATATTAATACCTGCATCACCGACACCAATCATACGGTAAATTGGTGCTGTATTTGTTTTACAAATCGCGTAGCAACACCTCCTGAAATATGCTCGGTTCTTTACGCTTATCTTACCGGGACTCCAATGCCAAAAGAAAAGCCAACTGAAGCCCCTGTTAACTGTGTATGGGAGTGGAGCACCTGTTCACAACCTGTCTGTGGACCCGGTATAAAAACAGTGGTTATCACTACCCCTGCCTCAAACGGAGGTACCTGTGATGCTCCAACAAAACCTCAAAGTTGCCCTATTATAGAATATTGTCCTATTAATTGTTCTTATAGTGGTTGGTCCACTTGTTATAACGTAAATGGTTGTGGTACAGGCACTCAATATATGCTTAAACTGACGCCAGCCGCATATAGTGGAAAAGATTGTGATCCAAGTGCTGTTACATCTCCAAGGAGTTGTGAATTAGGCGAGTGTCCGATAGATTGTGTGTGGAGTGAGTGGTCAGCCTGCTCTACCGCAAACACATGTGGATATGGAAAAATAACACGCACCATAAAAACTGCCAACAATTCTAAAGGGGTACCTTGTTCTGGCTCAAGTGAAAGTGCTTGTATTATTAAACAATGTTCTGACGCGGGTACAGGAGGCGCTCAATCAGGAAGCACTGTTACATCAGCCGATTCAACCATTATATTTTTGACAACAGAGATAACCCCTACACCAAAAATATTTAAACCGACCTTTACCCCGGTCCCACCCTCTCCTACACCAACAAAAAAACCCACTCCTTCTCCCACTATTTTTGAGGGGAGAGGAAGTACACCCATTCCTCATCCTACAATTACCCTGCGGCCAACGACCACTCCTACCATACCCCCGACACCAACTCTCCTTCCTCCAAGCCCCACCCCATCCCCCTTTATTCCAGGATCTCTCACTAATCAACAAACTGCATCAAATGAAAAAACAGTTATTACTCTTAATACAGCTGCCCTAAAAGATATTAAGATTTCTTCCAATACTACTGCAAGCGAAAAAAATAAACCCACAGAAAAGCCTCTTCTTCCTCAAGAACAACAATCACAACAACAGGTTTCCGGGGGTGGTGGCGGTGGTGGAGGTGGTGGTATTCTTGTTTCCCTCGAACAAAATGTAGGTGGCACAGTAGTTACTCGACAAGACTCAATTACCGTAAAAAGAGGGAATCAATTTTTCACTATTACAAATCAAGCTGAAACAAAAAACACCCAAACAAATCAATCAAATGATCCCGCTCTTAATACTTCAGCTCCCCGGCTTGAAATTAATGCAAATAATGTGATTGCTCAGTCAAGTATGAGTCTATCGGTTGATCCGCTCAGCGGCATCCTTACTGTAGACTCCCCGACCGGCCCTCAAAGAGTGACTATCATGCCAGATGAGGCACTTGGCATCATAATGGAATTAAAGGCTTTAAACTCGAGTGGTGTTATTGAAACCTCTATCCTTTTAGTGAGTGAAAAAGGATCGCTTATTTATCGAATATCGGGATCTAAGGTAGAAAAATTCCTCGGCTTGGTTCCACTTGCAATACAAAAACAAATTCTCGTCTCCGCAGACACAGGAAGCGTAGTGAAGGTGGAGCTCTCCTTAATCTCAAGAATCTTGAGCTACTTTACATTCTAACTATTGAGAAGAAAGAAGATAGAAGTTAGAAGACAGAAGGTGATTCATCTCGATATATAATGAGTCTTAGTGTCAGATATGACTCCTATTTCTACGAAGGAATACAAGGGGAAGTTCTGTATTCTGTCTTCTGAATTCTATCTTCTTATTTAAGGAGCAGCTCTACCGCTTTATCAAGCTGTGCATCCATTTCGCGAGACATAGTGTTACCCTCTGGCACTACATTTTTTACGGCAAATTGTGGCTCTATTCCTTTGCTGTTTATCCAGTCTCCCTTAGGGAGGATCCACTTTGCCACTGTTAAATGAAGCCCCATGCCATCTCCCAGGTCAATTGCTTCTTGGACTGAGCCTTTCCCAAATGATTTTTCGCCCACGAGTTGAGCTCTTTTATAATCGCGTAATGCGCCAGATAAGATTTCTGCTGCAGATGCTGAGCCACCATTGATAAGCACAGTCATAGGAATCGTGAGGAGGGAGCCTCGTCGTGTGACGTAATAGTCTTTATTTTCGTAGGTTGTGGACTCTTGTTTTACCACGAGCTTATTAGGCTCTAAGAACTCTCCAGCAAGATATACTGAACTTTCTAAGTATCCGCCCGGATTATCACGAAGGTCTAATACTAGTCCTTTTATAGCTCCACTGTCCCATTTTGTTTTGATTTCAGCCACTTTCTGTTCCCATTCATCCACTGTATTGTCTCCAAATTGATTCAGTTTGAGATAGGCAACCTTATCACACCCACTGGTGCAGCTTGAGAGATGTTCATCAAGTTTTGTTTCTACAGACTCAACCTTGATGGTATCGCGCACCACCTCTATCATCACTTCATTTCCTCCCCGATTGAGGGTGAGCTTAACTTTTGTCCCCTTATCTCCTCGTACTTTTGATACTACTTGGGTTAGCGGCATGCCTGCTATTACTTCTCCATTTACCTTAACAATGAAATCTCCCGCTTGAATTCCTGCCTTTTCTGCGGGGGAGTTCTTTAAAGGCGCAATGACCACTACTCTATTCTCTTTCATACCAAGCTGTGCTCCAATGCCCTCAAACTTTCCCTCAAGTCCATCTTTAGATTGTTTATTCTCAACCGGAGTTAAGAAAAAAGTATACGGATCTTCAACTGAAGCAACGAGCCCCTTTATTGCTCCATAATACATTTTTTTGGGATCTACTTTTTTCTTGTCTACATATTTTTTTTCAATCATATCCCACACTTTCCAAAACATAGTGAAGTCGATATTTTTACTATTAGTTGCTACTGTTGGGTTTTTTCCGGACAAGGATTTGTACTCTCCTAATTTATATCCAGTTCCAAAAAGAAGTACTACAACAGATGCAATAAGAAGGATATTTGTTAGCTTAAACGATTGTTTTTTGGGTTTCATAGGGAATAAAGTATGATTGTACTATGTTGCGCCTGTGCAAAACAATAGGAGAATTGTGAAGTGGATATTTCTTTGTAGCTATGGGCAAGTTTAAGCTCTGCTTTGGGAAGAGCCGTCTCGCCTTCATATTTATAGGAAGTGATGAGCCCCTGCCCACCGAGCGCCTCCAGCTTTGCTACTTCATACTCGGTTGCCCGCTCCGCTATCCCCACAGGATATTCTGGATTTGTAAAAGACTGATCAGCAAAAAACCAAACTACACCTCCAAAATCGCGTTCTACATATTTTGCCTCAACGGAGATATGCTTCCCTATTTTAATCTGTACTAGCTTTTTTGAAACATCTATCACGTGGCCTGCAAACCAACAATTTTCTGAATATGTTTCTCGTTGAGTTTCAATGAGCACGATTCCCTCAATATGGTCGATTTCTGTGATGATTCCTTCTGTGTGAGAGGTTACTTTTTTATCTGAAAAGAATGATCTTTTTTCTGCAAGGAGATCTCCCGTTACGATTGTGTCTCCCACACTCTTTTTTAAATGGTTAAATATCTTTTTTGGATGAATAGAAAGTAGCTCGGCAACTTCAATGCGTTCCTCTGATTTTTCCCTATTTTTGTATAAAGGAGTGGCAAAATCTACCTTGTCCCCCACTTTAATAGCGAGCTTTTTTTCTGGATCAATAGGTATCTCAAGTATCATGGTTTAATGATACGATATTTAGTCTGTAAAGTCTAAAGGTCTTAAAGTCTGAAGGTCTGAAGGTCTGAAGGTCTGAAGGTCTGAAGGTCTGAAGGTCTGAAGGTCTGAAGGTCTGAAGGTCTGAAGGTCTGAAGGTCAAATAAATAGGATCTCATGTTTGAACTTTGAGACTTTCGGACTTTTGACTTTGAGACTTATTTCATCCCCTGATACGATACGAATGGAAGGAGAGCTAAGTATCGAGCATACTTAATCTCTTTCGTAAGCTTGCGCTGGTGCTTTGCACACACACGAGACCTCTCACGGTTTACAATCTTCTTTCGAATAGAAAGAAATTTATCGAGATTATCAAGATCCTTAAATGCTGGTTCTGATTTGTATTCGCAAAAAAAACAATTGTTTGTCATAGGTATTTTTTAATTTTAATTTTTTAAACTTTATGAACTTTAAAACTTTATAACTTTATAAACTTTTAGAATGGGATATCTTCTGGATTAACTGTTTCTGTGTGTTCGTTTTGATGGGCTGGTGCTTCACTGTGATGTTCTTGTGGAACGGTCACATCAACATGGGCGGGCACGTCTCCTGTTGGAGTTGCTTCTCCAGGCACTAATCTCTTGCCGCTATCAAACATGATGAAATCATCAAGAACTATTTCTGTGATTGATCGTTGTTGACCATCTTTTCCTACAAAGCTTCGATAGGTGATGCGTCCTTCCATGTAGATCTTCTTGCCTTTAGTAAGAAGCTTTCCACAGAGCTCTGCCAATTTTTGCCATGCTACGACACGATGAAACTGAGTGTCTTCCTTGATCTGTCCATCTGTTGTAGTCCAACTTCTATTGGTTGCAACGCCAAATGTGCATACCGCAGTGCCGTTGGGGGTATATTTTAATTCAGGATCTCGTGTTAAGTTACCGATAAGAATCGCTTTATTCATTGATCTGCTTGCCATATTGATAAGTTAATCAATTACTAATAAAAGATAACGAATGAGTTTTTCGTTAAATTGAAGCCTTTTGCGCAGCTCCATTGCATTGGTCTTGGGCATTTCAAGGTGCCATTGGTAATACACTGCTTTTGTGAGTCCCTTGATTGGGTAAGCAAGTGGTTTTTCACCCCATTTTTCTTCTTTGACGATTTTAGCATCAAGAGATAGGGCGAGCTCTTTTAACGTTTTAAGCTCTGTTTCTTCGTTCAGAAGAAAGGTCAGATCATACTTGGACATAGGATTATTCATCAAAATTCAAAATAATAACAATTTTGAAAGTCCTTCGACAAGCTCAGGATTAAGCCTTCGCAAGCGAGAAACCGTGGATTTTGATTGCCCTAATGATACAAAATGAAGGGCGGAAATGCAAATTTAGATATAAAGCTAGGAAGTTTATAAAGTTATAAAGTTTTTAAAGTTCATAAAGCATGATAAAACGAAGAATTTAAGGTTGAATTGCACAGTTTTTGTTTTGAGTGGCCCGTCGATCACCCTGCCTTCCTAACCTACGAGGTTGGAGTATCTCTCCAACCTCGTAGGTTGAGACGAGTGAAAAATAAAAACGAAGCAGATGTAAGTTGTTAAATATGCCACTATATAATCTATAATAGAAAGGTGCGAAAACTTATTTTTATTGCTCTTGTCCTTATTCTCTTTTACACCCGCTTTGTAAACTTAGGCTGGGGCTTGCCCTATCCTATGCACCCGGATGAACGAAATATGGCGGTGGCAGTTCAACGACTCTCTTGTCCTAACGATATACGGGCGAACACAGGGGTTCACCCCTACCAACTACTAACCACTAACTACGACCTGAAAGAGTGTTTGAATCCTCACTTCTTCGCTTACGGTCAACTTCCTTTGTATCTTGCCTATGGAGGGATTGAGCTAACTCATCTGTTTACAGCCACAATAACCCCACCTACTTTCATTGAGGCTACCCTTGCTCTGCGCACCATCTCTGCCCTTGCCTCAATTCTTCTTGTTTTGGTTTTGATGAAGATTGTCAACCTTATCCTCAAAAAAAATAAACTTTACAAACTTTATAACTTTACAAACTTTATAACTCTTATATTTTTCATCTTCCAACCCTATGCCATCCAGCTCTCGCATTTTGGCACCACCGAATCTCTCCTCATGCTTTTCTACTCCCTCATTATTTATTATTCTTTGAAGCTCCTACACCCTACAACCTACCCCCTACAACCTATCATGCTTCTCGGCCTTTTTTCCGGCCTGGCTCTCGGGACAAAAATATCGACGTTATTATTTTTAGGAGTGCCAATGTTAGCGATGTGTTTCAAGATGTTTGTCCACATATTTGCGATAGGCGGCACGATTGAAGGGGCCCAAAAAGCACGCACAAAGTTCGCGCCAAACCAGGCTATCGAAGCTTTGGCGAACTTTTTGGGAAGTGTCAATCGTGACGGAATCTGTCGCAAAACTTTGAATTTACTCGTTATGGTGATGACTTATATATCCATTTCTTTATTCTTTTTCATCCTCTCCTCTCCTCATAATTTCCTCAACTGGACAGAGTTTATAGGATCTATGAATTATGAATCTGGTGTGGGTCTGGGTACTTATCTTCCTTTTTATACTCGACAATTTACTAATACTATTCCCGTATTGTTTCAGTTTGAAAAAATCCTCCCCTATGTTCTCGGCTGGCCAACATTATTAGCGGGAGTGCTGGGATTTTTCTTATTGCCTTCATATTTTTGGAATATAGTAAAAGAAATAATTTTTCACTGTATTTTTCAGGTGGCACGATTGAAGGGTCCCAAAAAGCACGCACAAAGTTCGCGCCAAACCAGGCTATCGAAGCTTTGGCGCACTTTTTGGGAAGAATCAATCGTGACGGAATCTGAAAAATCAATATATATAATGTTTGATATATTACGTTTTGCCCTCCTCATCTCATTTCTTCCTTCATCTTTCTTCTTTGCAAAATGGACCCGCTTCATCGCTCCCTCTTTTCCTCTTTTTTCTCTCTTCGCAATTCTATTTTTTATAAAGATATTTCAAAAAGTTTCAAGTTACCCTTCGGCAAGCTCAGGACGAGACAGGTTTCAGGTTTTGAAATATACCGCAATAACTTTATTAATTCTTCCCGGTCTAGCTTATCTCTCTATCTACGCCTCTCCTGACATTCGCTTCACTGCATCTGAATGGATCTATAAAAATGTCCCTGCAAATTCAAAAATACTTTCCGAGACAGCAAATGTCATCGACCTCCCTGTTCCAACAACCAATAACCTACAACCTATAACCTATCTAATAAATTCTTTCAATTTCTACGACCTTGATATGAATCCTCAACTTCAATCGGACTTAGCCAACGCCATTCAGGAGGCAGATTATATTATTGTTCCCTCTCGTCGCATTTTTAAAAATCACAATTCCCCTAACTACCAACTACTAACTACTTACTACTCTGATCTATTTTCCGGAAAAAGTGGGTTTGAGAAAGTTGCCGAATTCTCCTCCTTTCCCAATTTAAGCTTTCAGCTTTCCCTTCGACAAGCTCAGGGTAAGACACCTTTCAGCTTCCAACTCCCTTTCCCCGATGAAAATGCAGAAGAAACATGGACTGTTTTCGACCACCCGGTGATACGGATTTATAAAAGAAGTCAGAAGACAGAAGACAAAAGTAAGAAGCAAAAACAAAACAACTTAGATTTTTCCCAATATAGGACTACTAACTACCAACTACTAACCACTACCTACAAACTTCTGATAGCTGACACCCCCGCAAAATGGGAAAAGGGACTGATGTACGTAAAAAATAAGGAGGATATTGGAGGAATGGACGGCATGATCTTTACTTTTCCAGATAGTGCTGCGAGAGATTTTTGGAATAAAAATACTCTTTCTCCCCTTACTCTCTATTGGATTAATAATAAGAAGGTTCTCGGCATATCAGAGATGCCTTCCCTCACTGAGTCGGGGATTATTCAAACACTCTCTTCTCCCGCCCCTGCCGACACCGTAATTGAAATTATTAAAGTCGATTCCCCGGCTTAAAAGCCAGGGAATTTTTACTTCTGTGGCATACTTTCGTTTTGATCTCGAATGTAGGATTTGACAGTCTCCTCATCAACATGTCCCACACTCTCTGCAAAGTATC
>Ga0194063_10001203_pt1 | contig 17181 bp, 15 predicted proteins | sample SepL3720m_MetaG_FD_155459 | JGI IMG/M metagenome (GOLD analysis project Ga0194063, IMG submission 155459) | Anoxic zone freshwater microbial communities from boreal shield lake in IISD Experimental Lakes Area, Ontario, Canada - Sep2016-L373-20m | ecosystem: Environmental > Aquatic > Freshwater... | reverse complement strand
CTACATTGGGGGAGAGTTTTATGGTAATGGGAATATTTTTGGTACGGGCTTTGACGAGCTTAGTTACTTCTGCGGCGTCCAAAAGAGAACACGCAAAGGGTTTCCCCAATTCGTCTTCCACATTGGGGCACGAAATATTCACCTCAATAATATCGGGATTCAGCGCTGCAATGCGCTCTGCAATTTCGCCAAAATCTCTCTTGCTCCCCGCAACAATATTGGCAATTAGCGGTGCTTTTCGCTCGGGAATGTATTGCCCCAGCTCTTCTTCTGCTTTTTCTATTCCCGCGTCAGAAAGTCCCACCGCATTTAAAAAATGTAAAGGATACCCAATCATAACCGGATTTTTATGCCCTGGATGAGCATTCAACCATAAACTTTTCGTCGTAATTCCACCCGCTCCTGCCCGTACCGTGTTATGAAAACTATCGCCCGTAACGCCCAAAATTCCACTTGCTAAAACAAGAGGATTTGAAAAGGATACGCCGCAAAAGGAAGTGGAGAGATTTTTCATTTATAACGAAAACCTTCCTCTCCAAAGCTTCCAGCAGAAGAGAAGATTTTTTGGAGGAGGAAGAAAAAACAAATGGTGGGCGATATAGGATTCGAACCTATGACCCTCTGGGTGTAAAGTGCGCATATTTGTTTATAAAAAGAGTTTTTCATGTGTATTATTCAATAAAGGACTAAATTTTGCAAAGCATTTTTACAGTCTTCGAGGTTATGTACAACATACCTCATTGTTGTTTTTATATTGGTGTGTCCGAGTTGTTGCTGGATTATGAAAGGCGAGATTCCTTTTCGTGAAAGCGTGGTCGCATAAGTTCTGCGGAAGTCATGGGCGGAAAAATGTATTTTTGTGAGTTCTTTTACTTTTTCGATTATTCTATGGAAATCACGAACGAGAAAGTTTTTTCCTCTGGAAGTGCAGAAAAGTTGGGCAGTGAATATTTCCGAGAATGATTTTTCTCTTTCAATAAGAAAGTTTTTTAGAAGGGAAATAAGCTCGTTAGGAATTGCAACAAGGCGGTCTTTGTCTCCTTTTCCTTTTCGTACATGAAGGATCTTTTGTTCAAAGTTTATATCGAATATTTGGAGGTTTAGGATTTCCGAGAGTCTCAATCCAGAATGCAGAGAAAGAGAAAACATGGCGTAATTGCGAAGTTTTGAGTATTTATATTTTGCGGAATGGTTCATGGCGCAGTATAGGATTTTGAAGACTTCGTCTTTTGAAAGTGGCTGAATGATGGTTTTTGAGCATTTTGGTTTTTCTAAGGTTTGCATGGGGTCTGTGGTTAAAATTTCCTCTGTGAGGAGAAAGCGAATAAATATTTTTAAGTTGTGGAAGTGGATTATATAAGTTTTGGGGCTCCAGTTTCTTTCGGTTCTTCCGTAGTACAGAAAGGAGCGTATAAGGTCTTTGGTGAGTATTTCTATTTTTGCAGTTTGTTCTAAATCGAGGAAAAGGAAGAGAAGTTTTATGGTGTGTTTATAACTTTCAAGGGTTCGGGGGGAAAGACCTCTTTCGAGGTGTGAATATTGTATAAATTTGGGGAATATTTCTTGGATTTCCATGGGGTAAAAAATGATGATTTTTAGGGGGTTTTTGGGTGTGTTGTTTTGTGATGATATCATCACAAGTCCGATACAGGGTTTTTTGTTTTCGTGGAGCGGTTTTTTTAGGTTTTTTTGATTTTTTTTGGTGGGGGTTGGGTACAGCATTACTATGCTGTACTTGAAGAAATTTTTTTGGGGTCATTTTTGGGGTCATTTTGGGGGTCATTTTGCGGGGTGTTTTTTTGGGTTTGGTGGGGTGGTGGAAAATGGTATCCGTGATGATTTTTGATTTCTCTTTTTGTGCCAAATTGTTGGTAAAATTTTTCTTCCATAAAAATTGAGGTTAAATGTTTCGTTAGAATTTCCCGACAATCAGGCTGTTTTGTACACGGGGGGCGCTGGTGCCTCCGCACTCCCGCTTCCCCCCTGTCGCTTTGCTTACAAAACCGCCTTCTTTGTCGTGTTTTGTTTCTTCACGATACTTTCCTTGTCTTTACTCTTAGAATTGATTTTAGAGGGGTTTCTGTGCGTTTTTTGGGTATCCGTGTTTTGTATTCCTTTTTTGGTTCCTTTTAGGAGGAAAAGGGGCAATGGAACAGGGGGGCAGTTTCCATTGCCCCTTTTCCTTTTGGAGGGGCAAGGAGGATAAAAAGAAAGAGTCGAGGACTGTAAAGACTTTTTTTCTTCCGCTCTGCTACAGAAAAAACCGCTACGCTAGTCTTGACAGCCTCGCCTTTTCTTTTTTTGTTTTCTTTGCCCTCCGAAAGGAAACAAAGGGGGGGCTCTTACCCTTGTGAGCTTTCCTTGAAAGGTACTTGCAGGCTTGGGAGGTAGTTTAAAGAACGGGGCAAAGTAAGTTTTTACTTTTAAAATACAAAAGCACTACTTCCAAAGAAATAATGCTTTTTGTATTTGTGTTTGAGGTATCGTGATATTTAGAGCTTTCTTTTAGGAATTGAGTAGTTTGAGCGTTTTAGATGGGGAGGTACTGGACGGTTCCTCCCCCGTTTTTTTCCATCCCAGTGTTATAAAGTGTCGGGAGGTCTCACTTGCAAGCGAAGTCGTGCGCTTGCTCACTATCTCTATTTTTTCAGGTGTTGAGATTCACAACTTTATTTTTTGTGGAGTCATCGTTCTGCGTACCAATGACTCTTTGGAATCAGTTTTATAGTGGCGTCTATAAAGCTAATTCCAAGGAATCGTTGAGAAAAGAAGAGGTTCCTTTTTTGGATTGCTGGATGCCTTAAAGCATGCAATTGGGGTGTTCTTGTTCGAGGAACCCTTTTTTTAGGGAAGTTCTTTTTTATCGGGTGAGTTCTTCCAATTTCCCGCAGTGGTTTACAGTAGGGGTGAAGTTTCTTTTGCGAGTCCTACGATCGTTGCTTCGTAGAATTTCTTTTTTTGTCCGAAGTTTTCTGGAAAAATATCAATATCTACGAGGAGGCGTACTTCTTGTGATTCTTTGAAGCATTCGACTACATCTTCGTAAAGTGCTGGGTTGATACAGGGGATGTTAATGTACTGCAGTTTTTCGGGAAGTCCTGTTGAGCCGAAGACGGCTACTTGTACGGTTTTGTAACGAGTTACGGGGTCTTTTTCTTCGTCAGTTGTTTCGTATGGATTCAACAAGCCGATGATTTGAGCGACTATTACTTTTGAGGTATTGAAGCAGATTTGGTTCTTCATAAATTGGTGTAAAAAATGTTTGTGTTCGTTCTTGCAAGGGAACAGTGGAAGTATAATCTATAGCTTTTCACTTGTCAAATAAAAAGCCATATATAATTTTATACTTTTATATGCAAAAAAACCGCTATCATAAGCGGTTTACAAGGTGACAATGGGTTTTGAGGATTACTTTTTTTCGAGAATTTCTTTTATTTTTTCTTCTGTAAGATGAAGAGAATTTACGGCATTTTGAGCAATATCTTCGTTTTTTAAATACGGTTTTATCATTCTCGCAATTGTAGTATTGGCAAGGTTAAAATGTCTAGCAATTGCATTTTTAGATACTCCTTTGCGAAAGTATTCGAGGCTTTTCTGTATCATTTCTTCTTTTTCTTTTCGGAGCTGATAATCGGTTTTTCCGATTTTTGTTTCATTGAAAAAATGCTTGCAGAGCTTGCATTTATAGTTTTGTAGCCGTTTCTTTCCTATCGTAAAGCCGTGGTGAATTACTCCCCCTGTTTTTTCACATTTTGGGCAGACTATTTCTCCCAATAAAAGAGCGTTTTTTGATTCAGACATAATGGCGGTTTCCAGGATGGTTCTCATTTCTTCCAGGTGGAAGGTATCAAAAAGAATGGTGGGCGATATAGGATTCGAACCTATGACCCTCTGGGTGTAAACCAGATGCTCTAGCCAACTGAGCTAATCGCCCGAAAAGTGCACTGTAGGAGGTGATACATATACAAATGATCAGCCATTGCCGACAGTGCTTGGAGATGGTATTCAAAAATAAACCATCGGTCAAGAATTTTTTTAGGAAATAATTAAAAATACTGTTTTTAATATCGATGGGGCGATCGATGGGATTCGAACCCACGACCCCCGGGACCACAACCCGGTGCTCTAACCGACTGAGCTACAATCGCCACACCCAAACATTGTACTGTTTTTTGTACGGAAGAAAAGTTTTTTTTACGCGTTTTCAAAGCAAACACAAAGAGAACTATATTGAGGATCCCATGAGCCCTGCATTTTGGACGATTTGCCGAATAAAAATTCCTTCCGGAATTGGTTTTTCACACGCAAGAGTCGAAATCTTATTCTCATCTCCTCCGTGCAATGTTGCCACGGAATCCTTTCCAAAATACAAATCTTTAGCAACCAGAGAAAAATCATCCTCTCTTTTGGGGAAAATAAACTCTAAACTATTGCCTTCATCAATACGGTTTTTCACTTCTATTTCTAACCTTCCATTCTCCCATTTTTTTACCACTCCGCAAAACTCTTTGTGTGCGGTAGATCGATTGGCTTCGTATTGAATATCTCCTCCCCGTGGTTTTCCATGCAAAAATCCCGGGAAAAAACCTCTGTTCGCCGTGGCATGAACTTCATCCCAAAGGGTTTGATCAAATGGTTTTCCTGCATATAAATCATCCAATGCCTGGCGATACGCCCGAGTAACCGTTGCCAAATAATATTCGGTTTTATTGCGTCCTTCTACTTTTAACGAGCACACTCCGGCAGCCTGAATTTCATTGAGGTACTCAATCATACACATATCCTTGGAACTCATAATATGCGTACCGTGAAAATCTTCTTCCAGTGGAATCATTTCCCCTTTTCGCTCCTCTTCTTCAATAAGGGCTGTGTGTTCAAAAGAACGAATAGACTGAGATTTTCCAGTACTTCCACAACATCCTGTATTTTCTGAAGCCCTCCCCTCTAAATCCTCATGATCACTCACATCCACTTCTCTCCCCTCTTCGTCGTGTAAACGGTAATTCCATCTACAAGTATGGTTGCACGCACCACGGTTTGCATCTCGCCCACCCGTAAAATTGGAGAGAAGGCAGCGCCCAGAATACGCCATGCACACGGCTCCATGCACAAAATATTCCAGTTCCATTTCTGGAATCGCTTCGTGTACTTTTTGCACCTCTTTTATCGCCATTTCTCGCGCCAAAATAATGCGTGAAACACCCATGCGTTGCCACATTTTTATTGCCGGAGTATTAACCGTAGAGGTTTGAACAGAAAGGTGTTTAGGAACACTGGGAGCAAATTCATTCGCCAAGGATAAAACACCCAAATCGGCAAAAATAATTCCGTCCGGTTGTAAATTTTCCAAAAAGACCAGATGCGCTTTTATCTGCTCTATCATAAATTCGTGCGGGAAGCAGTTAATAGTCACATACACTTTTTTCCCAATTTTTCGGGCGTGTGCAACAATTTCGGTAAGATCATCTTCGGTGACCTTATTTTCTCGGGTACGAAGCGAGAACATAGCGCATCCGCAGTACACGGCGTCGGCTCCGTACAGGAATGCAGTAAAAGCTTTATGCTTGCTACCAGCGGGGAGAAGGAGTTCCATAGGGGAAAAAGAAAAAATTGAAAAAAAGAATGGTCAGGGTTGATAGTAGTACCGGTGTTGGTTCAATGTTGTACATTGAATCATTTTTTTAAAATTGAAAATAAGGAAAGCGAGAATATAAAAGAGTGCGAAATAAATGATTCAAACTGCAAGTTTGAACCAACACAGGTTAAAATGCACTATCCACCTTTTTACCATTGAAGTACCAAGAGTTTTTATCCTCTGCATCGTATTTATAGTTATTTTTGATAATGTGAAAACTAGAAACATCAGCAGATTCTATAATGGTATCTCGAAAAAAAACATGCTGGTCATCTTTTCCATAGAAAGAATAAAAATCTGATTCCTCATCTTTTAAAATTTGAAATGTACTGGGGTTAACATTATGGATAGGGATTACTCCCCCAAAAAGCAAAGTTCCCTGAATAAGAGATGGCTCACAGGGGTCATCACTGTAGTGATAATACTCAGCAGAACTATAGTAACAAGATACAAAAACAGAATTTTTATCCCGAAAATAGTGATTCCCAATCCGCTCAAAAGTATTTACATCGGCATCTTTTACCTTTGTTTCATGAAAATAAACGGCATTTTTATCTTTTATGAGATATGGCATTTCGTGTCCTATCAAAAAGGCAGTAAAAATGTTTTCCTTTTTATGATTTTGAAGAGAATTATAAGGAACATTCTGAAGACTCTCAGGATCAGCCCGAAGAATTTTTTTATCTTTCCAATATACATTTTTTTTGTCTTTTCCATAGGAATTACCCAGTATTTCAAAGGTATTAGGATCTGCAGAAGGGAGGCTCTGCCCGTTCCAATAAACCTTGTTTTTATCTTTTTGATACTCGTTCCTAATAAAAGAAAATTTTTGGGGATCTGCTCCAACAATGATTTCATCTCCTAAAAAAACATGGTTTTTATCTTTTGCAAAATCTTTAATAAGATTGCCGTCCGGAGGTTCTGTACTGAGAACTTCAAAACTTTCAGTATCAATATTTTCTAGGGTATGAGTGTAATACCGATAATCTCCATAATGAATGTAAACTGGCTTGAGATAATATGCTCTATTTTTATCTTTTGCATAATTTGAACTTTTTATTGGAGTAAATGTCTTAATATCTGCATTTGGTATTGCTTCTCCATTTCCGTAGGCTTTCCCATTTTCTACGCTAAACATACTGGACTGTTCTATAGGAGGATTGTCTAATCCGCTAGTATATGTACGAGAAGGTCTTCCTCCATCCATTTCTTGAATCCGAAATATAATTTCTGCCATTTCTCCTCTGGTAATGTTCTGAGAAACATCTTCTATAGATAAAGGGATAAGGGAGTAATCACTAAAAGTCGTCATATACGGTTCATACCATTTCTCAGTATTTTCTTTTATTTCTTTTTGCGGTGCCATAGTTCTTAGTATTATTTTTGCACTCTCTACAAATGAAATATTTTGAGGTGCTCGAAATGTACCATCGGCGTACCCTTTAATAATATCTTGTGCTTTTGCAAAGCATATATAGGGCGCAAACCACGCATCAGGATGAATATCGCGAAAAGAATCAGTAGCACACTGCTCAATTTCTGAGTTCTTTACTCCGAACTGTGCTTCTAATAAAATCTTTAAAAACTCTGCCCTATTTATCGTTGCATCGGGCTTAAATGTTCCATCTTCGTAGCCTTTTACAATTCCTTGGGTCTTCACATATTCAATGGCTTCGGCGTATGGGTGAGAATCCGGAACATCCGAAAAGCTTTGTGCCAAAGCCGACAGAGAAGAGCAAAGAACAAAAACCAATACAATACTGGCGAGGAATGGAGAACGGAACATAACAAAGAAAAAAGGTGTTCAATACTATAGTCGTAACCAGGTTACACTATCCCCCATCATTTCTTCCATTTTTTTATCTGCCAGAAAAATTCCGCATTTCTTCCCAAATTTCTACACTTTTTAATGGCGTAGGCGAATGCGTGCGAATAAAGGCAAAGAGATGGAGAAACAGGAGTTCTTCCTCTGATTTTTTGAGGCGGATACACGCCGTATTTTCCAAAGGTTCTCGACTCGCAAAAAAAAGAGTTTTTAAAAGTGGGAACGAAAGAGGACTGGCATCCACTGGCGCACACGCCAGATGAAAGACTCCATCTTCCGTATGAAAAGCAACACTGGTATCCTCGGTTTCTGTAAACCCCCTGCCACACTGATGACAGTGTTTGTAAGAGGGAAACATCCCCAATCCGGTAAAAAAACGAAAGAAAAAACCAATAAGCACCATATTATTTTTTTGGGGAGCGCGAATAAGCTCTTCCCAGAGCAAAAAGATAGGAGAAATGGGCTGGTGATCGAATAAAAACCGTCGAGAAACCTCTGATGCTACCGAAAGGAGCGCGAAACAAGAAATATCCGATGCCGGCTGTGCCAAAAGCGTTGCCCGAATAAGCGGAGGGATTCCATCCGGTCTTCTGGTATGCAGCCGTTCATACGCAATGCAAAAAAAAGGCTGGAGAATACCACACAATTTACTCTTTTTTTTTCGGAGTCCTTTTGCCACCAGCGTCATTTTCCCTTCTTCTTCGGAAAAAATCTCCAAAAAAACATCTACCTCATTCATGGGTCGCGAGGCAAGAATTACGGCATGACCAGTGATAAAGGATGCAGGATTCAAGAGGTGAGAGGTGAGAAGTGAGATTTGAGATAATAACTCTTCGAAAAACATGAAGGAGTATGTAGGGACAGGTTTATAACCGGTCCTCAAAAACCAGGATAAGAAATGAATTGCAATAATATGAGACGCCCCAGCGGGGCGTCTCTACAGAAACCACGCCTGTTATTCCATCATTTGTAATTCGTCATTTGTCATTCCCTAGATTGCTTCGCAAGCTCGCAATGACGGAACATTCCCAATTCCAAATTCTTAATTCTCTAGTCTCCTCCTGCCAATAAATTTTTCTGGCGTAAATACTTCTCCACCGTAGTAAAGGAAACCAGCAGTGAAATCGCAATCACACCCATAGAAAATTCTGGCATAATCCCATAGAATTGGTTCAGGAGAACATTAAGGGTATCCGCCATTTGATGCCGAGACTCAATGGTTTCAAAAACGCTCAGCACTTGGGGCACAACGGTATACCAGAGAACAAATAAAATCCCCATTCCAAAGGCTCCTCCAAAAATCGTAATAAAAACCCCTTCCAATAAAAAGGGTGACCGAATGAGGAGGTGAGATGCACCCACCAATCGCATAATAAAAATTTCTTTTTGCCGGAGCGCGAAAGAAGAAGAAATAAACGCCCCCAAAACAGACAAAATCCCAAAAAAGAAAATGAGTGCGAGGGAATAAATCCCCATCTGGAGAAACCCGAGCACATCCAATACCCGCTGAGATTGTGTCCGCTGCTTTTCATTTTCTTTCATGGCATCCACATCAATAACACCCGAAAAATCGGGAGAAAGAAAATAATCCTGGAGTTCATTCACCGTCATAGATTTGGGAATAATCTCCAGAGATGCCCGAAAAGTATTTTTCAGGTCATCATGACGAATAATAAACTCAAACTCCTGAGGATATTTTTGATGAAACTGTTCCCGATTATCTTCTTGAGAAAAATAGTGATATTGCTCTATGTTTCCTGCTTCCTTGAGTTTTTCCAAGCGGTTTACGGTTTCGGTTACCTTATGCTCAGAAACTCCTTCCACAAAGAAAAATGCCAAATCTACTTCTTTTTTGGCAGTGGCAATGCTCTGTTTCGTAATAATCCCCATGAGAAGGAGGAGAAAAATAAGAAAAAAGAGAATCGACAAAAATACCACCGTCCAAATACTTTGCACGGGAGAACGAAAAAACGGATCAAAAGCCGGTCGAATAAAGCGCATAAGGGTTTGCATATCTCAAAAATTATACTCCTACCAATTGGAAAACATATCCTTCTTTTTAATAAACCAATAAAAAAAGTAAAAAAAGAGAAACAAAAGAAAAACAGTTCCCCCTACTACCCCAAAAAATCCCCACTCCGTTAGTTCCCAATAATTTCTGAGATTCATACCAAAAAAACCCGTAATAAGCGTTCCAAATGCCAAAATCGTCGTTCCCACACCAGTAAAGAGATCAAGACGAATAATGGTATTCCGGATACTCGACATCTTCAAATTCAAAATCTCCTGGGTATCGTCAATATCTTCTTTTTTCTCAGAAATTTTATTCGCAATTTCAATCGCCAACTCTAACGCATTATCCAAAATAGACTCGATGTTTTCGAGCGGAAAAATTTCTTCTGTTCCTTCCGAAAGGCGAAGTTCTGCCATTTCTTCATTATCTTCCAAAAGATCTTCCAAAGAATCTTGAATTTCCTGCACTCGTTTTTCCAACCGAGAAATTCGTTTTTTTAGGGTCAACAGCTTTTCAAAGAGTTCTTCCGTTGGCTTATCAGAAATATCCACCAGCGTTTTTGTGAGCGTTTTCTCAAAATTGATAAAGTTTGCTTCAATCCGTTCAAGCGTAAAAAAAATCGCAGACTCTAACACCAAAAACTCAAAAGGAGTATGGGTATCTTCTCCCTTTGTTTTAATTTTATCAGAAATAAGCTCCACAAACTCCCGAGTCATCTTTTCATGCCCGGAAAACAAAATATACGCCCGTTCTTTCCCCACGACCATTTTTAATTCTTCCAAATTTACAATAACCGAATCCCCTCGAACAGAAATAGTAGAAAGTTGGCGGAGTAAAAGAACAGGACGGAGATCGCGGCTATGGAGGCGGAAGCGCTCCGAAAGATCTCGTTTACTGACTTCTCGAACTTCCAGAGTGCCATCAGGAGCAATGCGAAAAGCGTTCATATTTTAATCCAGGCTACCAATGTGTGCATCTTTTTGCCATATCACCAAAAGGGGAACCGCAATGAGGATAGAAGAATATGTTCCCACCACAATTCCAAAGGCAAGAGCAAGGACAAAAGCAAAAATACTGGAAGGGCCCATAATCAGCAATGCCACTAAAACGAGTACGGCAGAAGTAGAAGTATGAAGAGACCGTCCCATGGTTTGCCAGAGAGAATTTTCTGCCAAAAGAGAAAAATCTTTCACTTTTTTCCCTTTTAAATTTTCACGAAGACGATCGAATACCACAATGGTATCGTGCACCGAAAACCCGAGAACTGTTAAAACCGCCGTTACAAAGAGTGAATCGACTTCTATATCTATAAATCGTCCTAAAACGGCAAAAAATCCAGAAATTAAAAGAACATCATGGAGAAGGGCCACCACCGTTGCCATTCCAAATTTCCAAGAAGAAATCCCCTGAGGAACACTTCGAAATGCCCACGCCACAAAAGAGACAATGGCTAAAATAGTAACACTAATAGCCCAAAAAGCCTGTTTTTTAAAGTATACTCCCAAAGTAGGTCCCACACTGGATACTCTCTCAAGAGTGGGAACAAAATTTTGTGTTTTGATCGCTTCTAAAAGCTTCACCTGTTCTACCGGAGAAACCAGATGAGAACGGAGCAAAAAAGTTCTTCCTCCTTGTTCTTCAATCACTTTTAATCCTCTGTCCGCACCAACCGCCGTATCAAAAATTTCAGTCATCTTCTCTTTTGGAGGAGTAGTATTTACAAAAGAGATCTCCAATTCTGTCCCTCCCGTAAAGTCTATTCCCAGGGGAAGCCCAAATCCAGGAGCAAAGAGGAAAAAAAGACTCACAAGAGACAAAAGAATCGAAAACGAAAACCAAATTCGAGTCTTGGAAAGAATAGAGAAGCGCATGGGAAGAAGACAAAAAAATCAAAAAAACTGTAGCGGATGCAACTGGAAGATGCAAGATTTGAAGGGATCTATTATGAGGAGATGAAATAAACCATCTCAAAGGTTATTTTAAAAAAGTCCTCCCAAACTATTGGGAGGACTATAAAAAACCAGAAAAAACTATACACTCATCATTTTAATGGATACCTGCACGCCAGCGGGAAGATGAAGACTAGAGAGGGATTCTACTGTTTTAGGAGTCGTCTCCGTAAGATCAATCAATCGTTTGTGCGTTCGCACTTCAAATTGCTCTCGAGCATCTTTATTTACAAAGGTAGAACGATTGAGCGTAAACTTTTTCAGTTTTACAGGGAGAGGAACTGGTCCTGCCACAATTGCCCCACTTTGTTCAGCGGTAAAAACAATAACCTTACAAGCTTCGTCAATAACCGTATGATCGAAACTCTTAAGAAGAATACGAACCTTTGGAACTGCAGAAGTCTTAGCATCACTTTTTTTCGTAGCCATAGCGTGAAGATGTAAAAGAACGGATTTTGGGTGGGACATTTTGTAGGGGTGTGCCAATAGCACACCCCTACAAAAAAATTATTTCAAAATTTTGGTAGCGATACCAGCTCCAACGGTTCGTCCTCCTTCTCGGATAGCGAACTTTGTTTGGTCTGCAAGCGCGATAGCAGAACCAAGTTTAACAATCATCTTGATGTTATCTCCTGGCATTACCATTTCTACTCCATCTGGAAGAACAATTTCTCCTGTTACATCCGTTGTTCGGATATAGAACTGAGGCTTGTATCCAGAAAAGAATGGAGTGTGTCGTCCTCCTTCATCTTTAGAGAGAACATACACCTCTGCTTCAAATTCGGTATGAGGAGTAATAGACGCTGGTTTTGCCAACACTTGTCCTCGTTCAATATCATCTCGTTCAATTCCTCGAAGAAGAATTCCTACATTATCCCCTGCCTGTCCTTGAGAAAGAGATTTGTTAAACATCTCAACTCCTGTAATCACTACTTTTCGAGTAGCGTGAATTCCTACGAGCTCTACTTCATCTCCTACTTTTGCCACCCCTTGTTCAATACGACCAGTAGCAACCGTTCCTCGTCCCTTAATAGAGAATACATCCTCTACAGGCATCAAAAATGGTCGATCCAAGTCTCGAGTTGGCTCAGGGATATAGTTATCCAACTGATCAGCAAGCTCAATAATACATTTTGCCTTTCCTTCAAAATCTTCTGGATTTGCTAATGCCTGAAGAGCAGATCCTTTTACAAAAGGAATATCATCTCCTGGGAAGTTATACTTAGAAAGAAGATCTCGAAGTTCCAATTCTACTAATTCCAAAAGTTCTGGATCATCCACCATATCTACTTTATTGAGAAACACTACAATCGCAGGAACTCCTACCTGACCTGCCAAAAGAATATGTTCTCGAGTTTGTGGCATTGGTCCATCAGCTGCAGAACATACTAAGATAGCACCATCCATTTGAGCCGCTCCCGTAATCATGTTTTTTACATAATCCGCGTGCCCTGGACAGTCTACATGAGCGTAGTGTCGTTTTTCTGTTTCATACTCTACATGGGAAGCAGCGATGGTAATTCCTCGTGCCTTCTCTTCCGGAGCGTTGTCGATCTGATCGAATGCTCTTGCCTGACCACCGAACTTCTTTGAAAGAACGGTTGTAATTGCCGCCGTAAGTGTTGTTTTTCCATGGTCTACATGACCGATGGTTCCAACATTCACATGGGGCTTGTTGCGCACAAACTCTGCCATATAAAAAAGAGAAAAAGGACAAAATAAAAGTCGCTGTTGATTTTCCCAAATAGGGAGGGCTATTGTCAATTCTTATTTTCCCAAAGCTGCATGATTTTTAGAAAGGAGAGAAGATTTTCTAGAAAAAAAATTATTTCTTGCCAAAAAACACACTCTTCCACTGTTCTCGAACTGATTGATGCCGAACAAGAGATTGAGGAGAGATATCCGTAGCAATGGCTTCGGGGGAATGAACCGGTTTTTCAGGAACAATCACCACCACTTCTCCGGGGCGCGTTTGGTCGTTATTTTCTTTCGCAAAACGATCCAAATATTCCGCAGTAGAACGAATAATCCCCTCCTCTTCTAACACAATATTTTGGGATTTTTGACGATCTAATTCCGTCTGTTCTTCCGCAACAATCTGCTCAAATGAATGCACCTTATACATTTCTACTCCAATGAGATAGAGCAAAAAAAGGATAAAGAAGAGTCCCACCGCAATAAAAAAAGAAGCAAGCGGTGAAGAAAACCGTCCGGCAGTATTCATGATTTGAGAGGATAAATACGCACTCGTTCTACTCTTCGGGCCCCCATTCGCTCGATAACAATCGTTCCTCCAGGAAATGGAATACTCTCCCCTCTTCTCGGGAAGCGCTCCAAAACCTCTAAGATAAGAAGGGAAAGCGTTTTGCCCTGATTATTTTCATCTGGGTCTAAGAGGATTCCTGTTTCGTCATAGACTTCTTCCACCGTAATATTGGGCGGAGATGCCCAAATATTCTCATCAATCTTCCGAATAAGATCTTCATCTTCATCCGTTTCATCTTGAATTTCCCCAAAAATTTCCTCCAAAATATCTTCCATAGTCACCAAACCGGCAGTCCCACCATGTTCATCAACCACAATGGCAATATGCGTTTTTTGACGCTTAAAATCTTCTAACAGCTCCGCAATTTTTTTGGTAATGGGGATAAAAAAAGGTGATTTCATTTCAATATTTTTTACCATACGGTTTCGCTCTTTTTGCTCTGCAGCCTCTAAAATTTCGCGCATTGTTAAAATTCCTACCACATTATCCATATCTCCCTGATACACAGGGATTCGGGAGTATTGGTGTTTCCGGAAAAATTCGATGGCGGTTTCAACAATCTCTTTTTCTTCAATCGCAGTAATATCGGTCCGGGGCGTCATAATTTCGGATACTTTTGTATCTGAAAGCTCTAACACACTCTCAATTCGATCCCGTTCCTGAGAAGTAATTTCTCCATGTGCTTCCCCCATAGAAACCATTGCCAGCACTTCTTCTTCCGTTACTTTTTGCTGCTCTTTGTAGGGAGTAAAAAAGTTAATGAGGATTTCCAAGAGAAAAATAAAGGGAACAAAGACTTTGGTAAGAAAAAAAACAAAGGGGGCAATAAAGAGGCTATATTTTTCCCGATGTACTACCGCAATACTTTTGGGCAATACATCTCCAAAAATAATGAGAAAAAAGGCCACCACCACTGTCACCACCGTGAGAGCCATCCCCTTTTGATCACCATCGATCAAGTCATCGGTAAGAATCGTCGCCAGAACGGTAATAACCGTATTGAGAACATTATTAACGATAAGGAGTGTAATAATCACTTTTCGAGGATTTTCTTTCAGCCATTCTACGATTTCTACGGATCGTTTTTTTTTCGCTTTTAATGCCTTAATACGGCTCATCTCAAGGGACATAATGGCGGTTTCTGCACCCGAAAACAGTGCAGAAATAAGGAGTAAAAAGAGGAGAAGGAAAAATTCCACGGAAAGAAAAAAAATTACAAATGACGAATTACAAATAATGAAAGAGGAGTAGGGTCTGTAGAGAAGCCCCGCTGGGGCGTCTCATCTCATGAGAATTTATCTCTCAAGCCGTCTTATTCTGGTTTTGAGGACCGGTTATAAACCGGTCACTACAAGCCATATTTTTGGCGGAGACACATCACGACGCACTCACCATGATTTGCGTAAAAAAGACCTTCCATTATGGGAATGCAAAATATTGCTTACCAATAGTGCTTTCTATGGTTTTAACAATACTTTTGCAGGAACAGGAGAAATCTCCGGAAGGATTTTTTCTGCAGTTGGTGTAGGAGTGACAGAAGGAAGAACACTGGGCAAAGCATTTTCCAAAGAAGGCGAAGAGGTTGGCAAAGAAGTGGCTAAAGGAGAGACTACCGGCGCAGGGCTTAATACAGGAGTGGCTATCGTGGGAGAAGAAGCAGGAGAAACTATTTCAGCAGTGGTGCGAGGTACCAGAAAAATATCAGCACCAATCCCTCCTTTTATTAAGTGTATTGCCCCCGAAAATTCCTGCATATTTCCCACTCCAAAAGAAACCGATTTTTCAGCGGGAATCCGCATCCAAAAAGAAAGGAAGGTTTGAGAAAAGGGGCTTGAAACGACTTCGACAGGAATATTTTTTGAAGGAGAAGCGAATGAAGTCCCCTCTCCTAAAAATGCCTGAATGCTTTCTGGAACTTGGGCAACCAATACATTTTTTCCGGATTGTGCGATGGAAAGGGGCGGAAGCGACTGCTGAGTATTTCCTTTAAAAGAGAAAAGCACTTTATTATTTTTCTGCTGAGAAAGAGCTTCTATTACTTCTGGATTGGGAAAAAGCTCTTTTACAATGGTATTATCTGGCAAAGTGTGTTCTACCACTTGAGGAATATACTGCGCCAAAAAATATCGGAGTGCGTTTTGCAACACTTTTCCTTTTTCCACAGCAAGTGTTTCGGAAGGAAGAGAAAACAATACGCCACTTCCCTTGGGAGCCGAGAAAAGGAGCGTTTGCCCCGATAACAGAGGAAGTACATCGCGCTTCTTTTGGAGATTTTCACCAAAATTCTTTTTAATCAGAGATTCTTCCTGCGCTATAAGGGTCAACGCCTCAGAAAAATTTTGAGAACGAGCAGACTCTTCTAAAATATGGAGAAGTGTATCCCCACTCTGGAAAGAAAAAAACGATTCCGTATCCATCGGCAGAAGAACCGTGGGAATCGCCATGGACTGCAACGGAAGAGCCGCAGAAATGAGAGAGGTATCCCCAGGGAATTGAAATGCCCAATGATTCCCATTTTCGGTAATGGTTCCTCCAAAATGGGAATAAAAATCAGCAAAAAGAGATCCAAAAAAGGAAAGTATTTTTGCATTTTCTGGTGAGAGAAAGAGTTCCGTTGTTTTTTTCTCTTCTAACGGATTCCCCATGAGGAGCTGAAGATCTTTTGTATTGCCAAAAAACCACCCCTCAGCCATAAGAATACTGCTTTTAAAGACTGAAAAAAAAGGGTCACCATTCAGAGACTCGTCTCCAGTTTTCCAGGTATCGCTCAGTAAAAAGGAAATTTTTTGATTGGGAGTGCAAAAAATACCACCTTCAAAAGTATCACAAAAAAACGAAGGAAGCTCTGTTTTCAGGCGCGTTTTCCAAGTCTGCGCATGAAAAGGATCCGTAACGACGAAAAAAAGAGGGACTGGCTTTTCTTCTATGGTATATACCGCCACACCTTTTTCTTTTTCCCCTTTCCCAAAATCCTCTGGAAAAATATACCCAAAAAATCGTGCTATGGCCCCCATGTCCAACGAGGGGCTTTTTACCACCAGTACTAAATTTTTTGCCGGCAAAAGTGTGGCAACCGACTGAGCAAAAGGAGACATCTGAAGCCAAATACTCACCCCTAAAAATCCGAGCCCGAGAAAGAGAAAAATCATCCCCAGAACAGCTTTCCACCGAGGAAAAAGAGGGACTTGAGGCAAATTCGGTTTCTCTTCTGGAGCAGAAGAATTTTCATCTGATTTATTCCAAAAAAATGACATATTTCAAGAAAACAAAAGCAAAAATGAGTATACTGGAGTTTCCAAAAGAATCGAGTATTATTTTTGAAAAATTTTATCCCTTCGGAATTCCATCTAAAAAGGTTGTTTCCCATTTTTCCTGGTCTAACTTTTTATATACCGCTTCCACGCCGTCAATATTAATGGCGTGTCCCAAAAAAAGAACTCCATTATGAAAATTCATTTTTTCTACTTTCCCTTTTTTCCCGCCCCCTCCAGC
>Ga0194063_10001202_pt1 | contig 17204 bp, 16 predicted proteins | sample SepL3720m_MetaG_FD_155459 | JGI IMG/M metagenome (GOLD analysis project Ga0194063, IMG submission 155459) | Anoxic zone freshwater microbial communities from boreal shield lake in IISD Experimental Lakes Area, Ontario, Canada - Sep2016-L373-20m | ecosystem: Environmental > Aquatic > Freshwater... | reverse complement strand
ACTCTATTTACGTTTAAAAATTACTACTACTAGATTTGCAGCAGATTTGGTTCCACAGCTCATTCAAATGAGCTGGGATTAAAAGGGAAACCGGTGCAAATCCGGTGCTATCCCCGTAGCTGTAAGCTCTGTAAACTGTTTGTACTTCAAGCCACTGTTTCTATATTGACGGGAAGGCAACAAGCAGGGAGTAAGCCAGAAGACCTGCCCAATCTATCAAACATCATTCAAGCTTTCGGGTGAAAGGCAAGAACTGTAAAGGCTTTGCGGCATTTATATTTCTACCCATGTTGTGTCATTTTGATAGTGAAACAACCTGTTTATTTCTCGGAAGCAGTCACAAAAAAATTTTTCAAATGAAAAAGAAAATTTTTATTGCGGCTGCTGTCATCATCAGCAGTCATGCCCATGGGCAAAAAACATCGACCCTCGTATCGGACAGTGTAAGTAGTTTAGCCGAATTAGTGGTAACTGCTACACGTTTCCCAACCAAGCAATCCAGTACTGGAAAAATGGTAACAGTTATTACCAAGGAGCAAATTGAAAACGCTGGAACAAAATCATTGGCAAATCTTTTGAACGAACAAGCAGGGATAACCATCAATGGTGTATTTCAAACTGCCGGCAGTGCACAAACACTGTATACAAGGGGTGCTGCTTCTGGTCGTACTTTGTTATTGTTAGATGGAATACCAGTACTAGACCCTTCCATGATTAACAATGAGTACGACCTCAATTTGTTTTCCTTGAGTCAGGTTGAACGCATTGAAATTTGTAGCGGCGCTCAATCTACACTCTATGGATCTGATGCCATTGGTGGGGTTATCAATATTATTACCAAGTCCAATACTATTCAAAAACCGATTTCAATTGGGGCGAATACTGTATGGGGGAATAAAAATACCCAGCAGCATAACCTGTCACTTAATGGCCATAAAGGCAAATGGACCTATTCGACTCGTTTTGCTAAAATGACTACTGATGGATTCTCCTCTGCTGAAGATACCACGGGTAAAATGCAATTTGATCGAGATGGATACGATGGCCATAGCTTCTTGGCTTCTGTACAATATCAATTGAACCCGCATTGGCAGCTCAATAGCTTTTTGCAACAAAGTAAATATGCTGCCGGCATTGATGCGGGCATTTTTTCCGACGACCGTGATTATTCGATTCGCAATAGTGGACTACAAACAGGAGGGAATATCAGATTTACAAAAAATCGTTTACAGCTGGTAGGTAGTTATCAGTATGGCGCAGTTAAAAGAAGTTATTTGAACGATAGTTTGCACCAGGCAGGATTCACAAAGTATGAGGACAATCAATATCGTTCTCGTACACAGTTTACTGAATTGTATGGCCATATGGATATTGCCCAATGGCTATCTCTTACAGCCGGGACTGAATATAGGTGGGGGACTTATTATCAAAAGTATTTTTCCGTCTCTGCTTTTGGTCCTTATGAGCCGCCAACATTTGATAGTAGCTTAGTGCAGCAGTCTATATACGCTTCCTTGTTTTTTAATTTGTTACAAGAAAAGCTGCATATTGAAATCGGCGGACGGGTTAATCATCATGCTATTTATGGTTCACACAGCACTTATAATATTAACCCTACTTATCAAATTAATCAACAGTGGCGTGTTTTTGCTAGTATCAGCAGTGGGTTTAAAGCACCCAGTATTTATCAGGTGTATGATCAATATAGTGGCAATAGTAATCTACAGCCAGAGCGTGCTGTTAATTATGAGCTAGGATTTCAATCTTCCGCAAAAAAAATTAATACTCGCCTCTTGTATTTTAGCAGAGATATAAAAGATGGCATTGATTATAATTATACCGATTATACTTATTTCAATTTTATAAAGCAGGCAGTCAAGGGTATCGAAGCTTCCATCCGTTATAGTCCTGTAGAAAAAATTCAATGTTCAATTAATTATACCTATTTAACTGGCAAAGAATATACACAAAGCCGAAAAAGTTTTGCGGATACTATGTATACCCATTTATTACGCAGGCCCAAGTGCAATGTGAATGTTCAATTTGGTTATCAAATGAATCAACAGCTTGGCATTAGTATACAGGGTAAATATGTTGCTGGGCGCTACGATGTTGGCGGTTATAAAAAAGACGATTTATGGATGGCTGATTATTTTATTGCAGGTTTAACCGCAGCTTATAAATTGAATAATCATGTAAAATGTACAATTGACATACAGAATCTATTCAACGAAAAATTTACAGAAATTCGGGGCTATACTACGATTCCATTTTTAATTAATGGGGGCGTTTCTTTTAATTGGTAAATTACACTTGTCGTTGTTTGGGAATTCATTTTATACAGTCGGGTTAGAAGTATATCTTTGCCGAAATTTTTAAGATGCAATGGTCGGATTATAGTTATAAAGAGTTGCTTTCCATCAGTTTTACGCTGTTTGCAGTAATAGATATTATTGGGTCTATTCCTGTTTTGGCAACATTAAGAGCTAAAATGGATGGGCATATCAAATCCTCTCAAGCCACTTTCGTGAGTGGAGGATTGATGATATTGTTTTTGTTTGTAGGCAATGAGTTTTTGAAAATCTTGGGATTGGATGTTAAGAGTTTTGCAGTAGCTGGTAGTATTGTAATTTTTATACTTGGTTTGGAAATGGTTTTGGGAATGGAGTTTTTCAAGCCAGATAATAGTAATACGAAAAGTGGCAGTGTGGTGCCTATTGCTTTTCCCTTGATAGCAGGTAGTGGTACCCTTACCACCATTATGAGTTTAAAAGCCAACTATGCAGATTTGAATATTTTGTTGGCCATTCTTATTAATTGTGTAATTATCTATATAGTATTGAAATCTTTGAAATGGATTGAAAAATTTTTAGGTCCAAATGGAATGGCGGTAGTACGTAAATTTTTTGGCGTGATTTTACTGGCCATTGCTGTAAAGATTTTTGGAAGTAATATTGTAAAGTTTGGAAGGTAAATCCTTCAATAAATAATGGCCTCGTAGTACAATGGATAGTATAAGAGTTTCCGAAGCTCCAGATCCTAGTTCGATTCTAGGCGAGGCCACATAAAACCAATTATCACCTACTTGACTTCTCTCTGCTTCTCTCTGCATAATCTTCATTGATCTTCCAAATAATGTCGTTGTTTTTCAATTGGCACTTACTGATGATGCTTTTTGAATTTAAGTTTTCTAAAATATTGATTGCATCAATTGAATTATAATCAGTTAGAAAGCAAAACTCTTTAGTGGTGAGAGTGGGATATTTTTGAAATAATTTATTATAATTTTTCACAATTAAACTCTTCTTCGCTTCTGGAATAAAATGCAAAAGCATCTTTTCAAAGTCTTCATATTCTTGAAAGCCTTGTAAAATTTTTGAATTGTCAAATTTATCTGTAAAAATAAAGGTGGGTAAAATAGAAATATTAAGTGAACGTGCCAATGCAAGATCTGCTTCAAAAAGCATTTGTGCTTTTCCGGTTAAATCTCTCATTAATCTTGCAGCATCTAATCCAGACTCAAAAGCGGCTTTGTGTAAAAGCGCATTTTCTACAATATTTTTGTTTTCCAGAAATAGCAGTTCATTAATTCTCCTTAAAAAGATAATTGCTTTATCTGTATCCTGCATTTGTGCAGCTTTAAATGCAATAGATGGTGGATACGAAGAAGGCAAAGGGTCGTCTTTCCATACATCCGGCGAAATTGGCATTTCTTGATTTTCTGATACTTCCTTCCAATGTATATAAGCATCCATCGGCGTTTGAATACCACCTCTATTGAAATGGTCCCAGGAGGGAAGTAATCCCGCCATGCAATATTCTATTTCAATATAGTTTTCATATTCCAATTTTAGTTTCCTCAACTGGGGCTGAATCGTCCAGCAGGTAGAGCAAATAGGATCTGTAAAATACAGCAGACTTACACGCTTGTATTTTGGTCCGATCAGATTATTAGATTGTTTGTGTTTGATTAACGGAATTTTTATTTCATCCTCGATTTCTGTTTGTGTATGTAGAAACTTATTTTTAAGTTCTCTTCCTAATTGTAAGTGATCATTGATAAGCGTAATTCTTTCATCATAGTATTGCTGGAAAGCGGTTTCAATGTTTTCTGATTCAATTAGATATTTTACAAGTGAACTAGCATCCATCAATGCGTTGGTGGTTCCTGCACTGGTAAACGGGAGTGCCAAGTGAGCCGCATCTCCAATTAAAACAATGTTTTTGTCATGAAATCTCGGTAGTGAATCAAAGTCTTTTGCGTGCCATAGATAACTCGTGCTAAAATCGTTTTGCTGAATAATTTCTTTTGTAATGGCTGGGAAATCATGCAATAAATTATTGCAAAGTTCTTTAATGGTTTCAGGCTTTTCATCATTTACCGGATAGAGGGCACTGTCATATTGCATGAACCAAACAATTTCCTTTTCTGATGTTGGTATAAAACCAAATGAAACACCTTCTTTTTTAGAAAGGTATTTTGTAAATGTGTTGGGTGTGGGTAGGATTGATCCAGTCAATTTTATACCACCTACCACTTCCTTTACTTCTTTGTTTAAAAATGCTGTTTTTCCAAAAATGGATTGCCTTATAGCTGAATTGGCACCATCTGCGCCAATGAATACATCTCCATATTCTATTTCGCCATTTTTAAATACTACAGCAATAGCTTTGTCATGCTCATATATAAAATGCGAAAATATCCTGCTTGTTTTAATTTTTGAGGAGGGAAATGCTTCGTACAAAAACTGGAGAATGTCCTTTCTTTTGATGCATTGCCAAGGTTCTAGCTTTTGATATTTTATGGTTGTTTCATCTGGCCGCTTTAAAATAAAACTATTGATTTCCTGGCCAGGGATGCTTTCAATTGTTTTAATATTTAAAAATTTTTTCAAAATAGAAAGGCCGTCCGAATGCATTAAAAATGCATTTCCTCGAGTCGGAATATCCATTTCTTTTTCAGAAACCACAACATCTACACCTGCATTATGCAGCAATACTCCGCAGGATAAACCTGCAATACCTCCTCCAATGATGACTGCTTTCATACGTTAACATATTACTTATCAATTAGCAATCTGGGCTAATTAGTAAGGGTGTTTTTTATTCTTTCCATTGCTTCTTTAAAAACTGTTTCGGATGTTGAAAAACAAATCCTAATAAATCCTTCTGCTTCTTTTCCAAACCACTTTGGCAGTCCTGGCACTACATATACTTTAGCTTTGTTTAAAAGTAAAGCGGTTAATTCGCTGCTACTGTATCCTGTATTTCTGATGTCACACCAAAATAAATAACAACCTTGTGGAGAAAAGCAGGAGATGTTTTCGATATTGTTAATTGATTGATATCCGATGTCTCTTATTTTTTCTAAGTGTTGAAGAAATGACTGTAGCCAGTAGTCGCAATCGGTTAAAGCGGAGGTAGCTGCTACTTGACCCAGCACATTTGCGCCGTGAACGGTTGAACTGTGTTGAGAGGTAGTAAAAATTTGTTGAAAATACTGATCATTCAGTGTCATTAATAATCCAATTCTTAAACCAGCAAGTGCATAAGATTTGCTGAAGCCAGTTACCACAATAGTTTGTTTTGCAATATTGCTGTCGAGGGAAGCAATACTTGTAAAAGTGGAAGGGTGAAAAACAATGTCACTCCATATTTCATCCGATAATATAATAAGTTGGTGCTTTATAGCGATGCGGCCAATGGTTTCCAATTCTTCTTTGGTAAATACTTTACCTGTTGGGTTAACGGGGTTGCAAAGGCAGAGCAATTTTGTTTTTGTTGTTATAAGGGACTCCAATTGCTGGTAATCTATTGACAGCACTGGATTAATTGGAATGGGTAGTGAAACGGCAGTGGCTCCTTGATTTTCTATCGCATACTTAAATAAAAAATCAACGGGGTCGAAAACAATTGCCTCATCGCCAGGCTTCAGAAAACTGCGACATATCAGTTCAATGCCAAATGCAGCACTATCAACGGGTAAAATATTTGCAGGGTTGACAACAATATTTCTTTTAGTATAAAAGAATTGAGCAGCAGCTTCTCTGAAAAATAAATAGCCTTCTGGAGGGGCATAGCAAAAATATCGGTCTTTGATAAATTTTTGGATAGCTGCTGTAATTTCAGGGGCACAGGGGAAATCCGGGTCTGCTGCAGTGAGGGGAATCACGCCGTCGGGGACATTGGCCCAACGGAGATTGTGGGCCCTTTGACTGAGTAATTCAAAATTGATAAGGTGGTTTTCAAACATTAGCTTTCCTGTAAATCACGATATTAACGATTTAATTGATTAAAAGTTGTTGTTAATCAATTTTTTCTGTCATATTTACTGAAATCAGGAAGGATAATAAAGAAATGCTAATTATTGTATTCAGTAGCTGTCAGTCTTTTTTCGTTGAAACCAGCCAATCCAAAATAATGTACCAAGGCTAAATAGCGGGACAGAAATAAGCACAATACTTATCCAATCAAAACGATTTTTACTCAGGAATAGGTAGGCCAATCCCAGCAGCATATAGCCGATGCCACCTATCCATTCCCATCGCCAGGAAAAAAGCAAAATCAATAGAATCAGCAAGCTGGGAATTAAGTGCATGAATAAAGCAATAAGTGATTTGCCAAAACCCAGCTCTTCATTAAACACGTCCATTGCAAAAATGCTCAGGAAAAGGGCAAATGCGATAGTTGTTAGTCGGGCCAACCAGGTAATTAACCCGACAGGATAATATTTTTTTTCCATTGCCATAAAATAATTTATAAAGTAAATTGATGGCAGGCTTAAAAAAAATGATATAAGTCAGTAAGTATTTATTGACTTATATCATTTAATGAGTATTCCAATACCCCTAGTTTTTAATAGACAGATTAAGAGCCAATGATTTAGGGAATAAAATATAGTTTTCTAAATGAACATGCTTGTGTAAGTCTTGTTCAAATTCTTTTAAGGTAGCAATGCATACTTTAAAAGTTGTACAGGCATCATCTGGTGCAGTGTAATGGTTAGTGAGCGATTGTATGGTAGCCATAATCATACCAGCGTGCTCATGTTCTGCTTCCATCATATTTATAGGGCCTGCAATATATCCGATGGCAGGAAAGTCTGGTAAAATGTGCTGGTGCGATGCTTCAATTTCTTTTATTCTCGGAAATAAAATGGATTCTTCTTTTTCTAAATGCAATTCCATTTCTGATTTTATTTGCTCGAATAAATCTTTTACCTCCACCATATAAGGATACCTTTCTCCATGCTTGGCAGCAATTTTTTGAAGATAAAACGAAATAGTAGGCATGGTTTGTTTTACATAAAAATGATGATTAAGCAGTATGTAGTTAATAAGTGCTGTAAGGCTCATTTCATTAAATGGCAAAGTATCCTGGCGTGGAATTTCGATGGCAAATAATTCCGCTGAAAGACTATCATGGTCCAATCCCTTTTCGATACAAGCGTCTTTTAAAGTCTTTTTCCCTTTACAACAAAAGTCCAATTGATATTTTTCTAAAATAGGGGCTGCATGGTGATTGGAAATAACTATGGAAGCCAATGTTTGTTCTGCTAAATTTTTCATTGAATTTATTTTCTGCAAAGTTCGTCTTGATTTAAAATAATAAATGTGATTGAACTCACTTTTTAAAATATTTATATTGACTTATTAAAATTGCTGCAATGCCTACTAACATGACGCAAGCCATTGCTAGTAAGTAAAGGTTGATAAATGGTATGCTGATATAACTCATAGCGGTAATGCCTTGGAGCATCAAAAAAAATTCATTAATGATGATGCCTGTAGTAAATAAAAAAGCACCGATGGTGGTTATTCTATTTATTAGGAGGGTGTCGGTTAAAAATACGAAGCCCAAAATAAAAAGGCTTATGACACCCAACAAAACGAGGTGTAAGTATCCAATTACAATAGGTCGGAATCCAAATGCCAAGGTGCTGAAAGCGGGCAAGGTAGACCCCAATTGTAACAAGAGCTTTATAGATAAAGCAATGGCGGATAACAATAGTAGCCCCCTGCCAATGCCTGTAAAAATAGTTTTTAAGGTACTCCAATGGTTTTTTAAAACTCCAATAACGATTATCCAGCCGATTACTTGCGCAATGGCAGCTGCAATAACTATCACATATACCCAAAGGGGAATTTGCATCCATAGGGCAGATAAAAAATAAGCAGGCAGCATGGCTCCTGCAAAAAGGTAAAAACACAAGTAAAGCTTTTTGTGAGGAACAAGATTAATTAATAGGGAACTGAATAGGCCCATACAGGAAAAAAAGAACCACCCATTATATTGAAAATGTAAATAAAAATATTCAGCCGCCAGATACCAGTTTTGATGGATAATGCGAGCTCCCATCATAATGGCTAGTGCGAATGCCCCTATTGATGATAATGCATTGAATAACAAACTGGCTTTGAACCAAAGTTGAACTGGATTTTTTAATTGAAGTCTATTTAGATCCCTCCAAAAGACAATAGCAAAAAAATAACCAAAGCAAATCGACAGGGTTGAGAAAAGAATTGAATACGCACCATAACCCTCTACCGCAAAACTAATTAACATGCCATAGGCAGTGACAAGGTTTCCATATACTGCCCATCTATATTTTTTAAAATCCAACGAGTTGTTTTGTTGGTACAGGTAATATAGCATTAAGCTCATGAGGGCCTGTGAGATCCAGCCAGCGAAGGCAAAATGCGAATGGCCATGCAATAAATGTTTTTGATCTACAATGGGTAGGGAAAAGGCTATTTTATAACGTAGAATAACACCAATAGCTGCTACCACCAGCAAATTGAGGAGGCTAATTTTTAAATATCTTTTAATGCTCAATGGTAGTTGAATCATAAAGCAAAGTAAAAGTCAATAATGCCTAGTAATTATGATTCAAATCATAGCTAAACATATACTTTTCCTTTTTCAATTAGCAATTCGCCCTTCAAATGTAATTGTTTCATCGTTCGAATGACCGTTTCTACTCTTAGTCCAGTCATATCTGCTATTTGCTGTCTAGTTAAATTTATCTTATTGCATTTTGGGCAAATATTCTTCTGCGTTTCTTTAAAATAATTCAATAAAGATGAAATGCTTTTTTCCGGATTGTGATTCGCCATTTCCTTAATAAGCAGAAATTTAAAGCGAAGTCTTTGTGCTAGCAATTTGCTAAATGATAAATGTATTTCAGGACTTTCTCTTAACAATTGATGAAAAGTTGCGCGGTGTAACCGGATGATTACGCTATCTGTATTGGCAATAGTAGTTGCAGCAAAAGGGCCCTCATCAAATAGTGGCAATTCCCCAAAACTTTCACCTGGCGCAATAAGAACTTGTAGGAATTCTTTTCCTTCGTCATTAATATTAACCCAACGAATGGTACCGCTTACTAATTGGTAATAAAACTGGGATTGTGAACCTTCATTGAATATGATTTCTCCTGCGGTCACCCTTTTGAAAGCAGCACCCCATGCCAATAGCGTATCAATATCAATCATCATAATCAATGGTTTAGGTGAAGGTTTAAAAATATCTTTCTTCTACTTGCTTTGAAATGATTGTTGTTCTATTCTGGTATGATTTAAATCATGTTAAGGTAGAAATTGATAGAAATGACAGGTATTCCACAATGCTGGCCAACTCAATTGTGATTCAACGCATAAATATACAATTATACAGCATGTAATCTTGCATTATAATTAGTAAATCAAAAACAAAAAGTATGAAACAAATTCTAGTGGTTATAAGTGCTTGCTTATTACTCCTTTCCTGCGGAGCTGGCAACAGCAAATCTCCCAATGATGCCAGCAATGGTACTGGGACTAACAGTTTATCCTATGACCCTAATAGGGGGGAAGGTAAATTTAAAAATGTATCTGTACCTCCAAGCCTTGATACTGCAATGGCTTCTAACGGCGAAAAAGTATTTAGTGTTAAATGCAGTAGCTGTCATAAGCTAACAGAAGAAAAACTAGTTGGGCCAGGCTGGAAAGGGGTTACTAAAAGATATGCAGCCGAGTGGATTATGAATTTCATTACTAATACAGATGAAATGTTGAATAAAGATCCAAAAGCACAAGCACAGTTAGAAATCTGTTTAGTAAGAATGCCAAATCAAAATTTATCTGACGATGACGCTAGGGCATTATATGAATTTCAGCGTAAAAATGATGATGTAAAATAATTATAATCTTATTAATGAATATTCAAATCAATCAATTATGAAAAATAAAAATTGGATTATTATCACGTCGCTTTCATTGGGCCTTCTAGTAGGCTTCAATGCTTGTAAACCCAAAAATGCAGGCAATGCAGTAAATTCTGATGCTGCTGCTAAAACCTATGTCGCACCTGGCAAATACGACGAATTTTATAATTTCGTTTCCGGTGGTTTTAGTGGACAAATGAGCGTTTATGGCTTACCGTCAGGTAGGTTGCTCAGAGTGATACCTGTATTTTCAGTAGATCCTGAAAAAGGGTATGGATATAGTGAAGAAACAAAGCCTATGTTAAATACCTCTCATGGATTTATACCTTGGGATGATTTACATCATGTTCAAATGTCAAAAACAAATGGTGACTATGATGGACGTTGGGCTTTTGGCAACGCCAACAACACACCAAGGGTTGCCCGCATTGACCTGAAAACTTTCAGAACTGCTGAAATCATTGAATTGCCCAATAGTGCTGGTAATCATAGTTCTCCTTTCATCACAGAAAATACAGAATACGTTGTTGCTGGTACTCGATTCAGCGTACCGCCTGATGATGCGGCTGGGGATGTTCCTATTAATACCTACAAGAAAAACTTTAAAGGCACTTTAAGTTTTATTAGTGTAGCCAAAGAAGAGGGAAAAATGGATATTGCTTTTCAAATTCAATGCCCTGGATTCAACTTTGATCTTAGTCGTGCAGGCAAAGGTGTTTCTCATGGATGGTTTTTCTTCTCCTGCTATAATACAGAACAGGCCAACACGCTATTAGAGGTGAACGCATCTCAAAAGGACAAAGATTTTATAATGGCAGTGAATTGGAAAAAAGCGGAAGAATACTTGAAAGCGGGTAAAGGAAGAAAGCAAGCCGTACGTTATGCTCACAATACCTATAGTGATAAAACTCATACTGCTGTTTCTGAAATTAAAACAGAAGTAACTGTGTTAGATTCAAAAGAATTAAAAGATATCTGTTATTTTTTCCCTTGTCCTAAATCACCACATGGATGTGATGTAAGCCCAACTGGTGAATATATCGTGGGTAGTGGCAAGTTAGCTGCATTGATACCAGTTTTTAGTTTCGACAAATTGCAGAAGGCAATTGCGGCTAAAGATTATATAGGTGAATTTGAAGGGATTCCTATTTTAAAATACGAATCAGTTTTATATGGTGAAGTTCAAAAACCAGGTTTAGGCCCATTGCATACCGAATTTGACAATAAAGGCAATGCCTATACTTCTATGTTTGTTTCTTCTGAAGTAGTAAAATGGAATATCAAAGATTTGAAAGTATTAGATCGAGCGCCTACCTATTATTCCGTTGGTCACTTATGTGTAGCAGGTGGCGACACAAAAAATCCAACCGGAAAATACCTAGTGGCTTACGACAAAATAACCAAAGACAGGTATTTGCCTACTGGACCAGAATTGGCACAAAGCGCACAGTTGTATGATATCAGTGGCGATAAGATGCAACTAATCTTAGATTTTCCTACTATTGGCGAGCCACATTATGCACAAATTATAGCTGCAGATTTAGTTAGGCCTAATTCAATTAAGTTCTTTAAGATGGAGGATAACAAGAATCCTTATTTCTCTAATGGAGAGGGTGCTGCTAAAGTAGTAAGAGAAGGGAATAAGGTACATGTATATATGACTGCCATTCGCTCACATTTAACGCCTGATAATATTGAAGGAATTCGGTTGGGTGATGAAGTATATTTTCATGTTACCAATCTTGAACAGGATTGGGATGTTCCTCATGGTTTTGCCATTAAAGGGGCCGGCAATGCTGAATTACTGGTAATGCCTGGTGAAACCCAAACGCTCAAATGGAATCCTGATAAGACAGGTATTTTCCCAATGTATTGTACAGATTTTTGCAGTGCATTACATCAGGAAATGACAGGCTATATTCGTGTTTCCCCAGCAGGTAGTAATGTTCCATTGCTATTTAGTACAGGAAAAAACTACCCAGTTTCAGATACAATAAAAAAGACCAAATAATTTTTTTACAATTGCGGAATAGGTTACTCTATTCCGCAATTCTTTTACTTTTCAATTATGGGCATACCAAATAAGAATTTACAGGGTTGGGTAAGAATTATCTTGGTGCTGTGTGCTGTAGGTTTACTTGCTGTACTTTTTTTTCCCCTGTGGAAAATAGATTTAGTAGCACCTCAATATCCAGAAGGATTGGTATTGCTAATATATCCCAATAAATTAAGTGGTAATGTTGACATTATAAATGGACTCAACCATTATATCGGCATGAAAACCTTGCATACCGCCGATTTTTTTGAATTTGCCGTCTTGCCATGGATAATAATTGGTTTTTCCTTACTCTTTTTTATCGTATCCTTTGTTGGTAAACGGAAGTGGTTGTACTGGTTGTTTTTTTTATTTGTTGTTTTTGGCATATTGGCGATGTATGATTTTTGGCAATGGGAATATAATTATGGGCATAATTTAAATCCTGATGCAGCCATTATTGTACCAGGGATGGCCTACCAGCCGCCTTTAATTGGGTTTAAACAATTATTGAACTTTGGTGCATATTCTATTCCGGATATAGGGGGTTGGATATTTATTTCTGTTGGAGTACTCTTGCTACTTGGATTAATTGTTGAATGGAGGTTGGCAATACAGATTCGAAAAAAAAATAGTCATATTTTAATTTTTATATTGATTATAACACTCAATTCCTGTAATTACAATCCTACTCCAATTCAAATCGGCCGTGACCAATGCAACTCTTGTAAAATGACCATCAGCGATGAAAAATTTGGAGCTGCTATTTTAACAAAGAAGGGGAAAACCTATTGCTTTGATGATATACAATGTATGCTGGGTTTTAAAAAAAACAATTACATAGACTCCGAAAATATAAGTGACATTTATTTAACTAATTATTGTAAAGCACATCAATTTGTCAAATTATCGAATGCTATTATATTAGCAGGTGATCAGATTCGGAGTCCAATGAATGGCAATACTATTGCTTTTGATAACCGGGACAGTGCAGAAAAGTATCAAAAATTATTTCAAGCCAAAATAATAAACGGTCATCAATTAACAGGACTGTGAAAAAAAATATTCTCCTAATACTAAGCTTATCTTGGGGTACATTACTTCCTGCCAAGACCATTAGGGTAGGGAAAAATTTAACTATCACCAGTGTTCAATATGCCATCAACATCGCTTTTGAAGGCGATACTATTAGGGTAACATCTGGCCGATACCTTGAGAAAAATATTTTAATTGATAAAAAGCTTTTTCTAATTGGTGAAAATTATCCCATACTAGATGGAGAAGGTAAATATGAAATAATTTCTATTAAAGCTTCCGGCGTTTTAGTAGAGGGCTTTAAAATTATCAATTCAGGCGAATCCAGCATCGAGGATTTTGCAGGAATAAAAATTTATCAATCTCGGGATGTGGTTATTCGAAATAATATCCTGGAAAATACTTTTTTTGGAATTTATACGCAATACGGCACCAATTGTACGATTGAAAAAAACACCTTAACAGCACATAATCTGAAAGAAGAGCAAAGTGGCAATGGAATTCATTGTTGGAAAAGCGATAGCATGCGCATTATAGCCAATACTGTTTCTGGCCACCGAGATGGCATCTATTTCGAGTTTGTTACCAATTCGGTTATATGGCGCAATACTTCATTTAACAATTTACGGTATGGGTTGCATTTTATGTTTTCCAATAATGATGCCTATATCACCAATATTTTTAGAAACAATGGAGCCGGAGTGGCAGTTATGTTTTCTAAAAGAGTGAAAATGTTTCATAATTATTTCGAAGAAAACTGGGGGGATGCAGCTTATGGGTTATTGCTTAAAGAAATTGCCGACAGTTATATTGAAAACAATCGATTTACTAAAAATACAATGGGTATTTATATGGAAGGAGCCAGTAGGTTGTTAATGCAAAAAAATGTTTTTGAAAGTAATGGGTGGGCCTTAAAAATTCAAGCAAGTTGTATGGATGTACAACTCACTCATAATAATTTTATAGGAAACACATTTGATGTAGCTACAAATGGCAGTTTGGTGTTGAATAATTTCGACAATAATTATTGGGATCAATACGATGGATATGATCTCAATAAAGACCATGTCGGCGATATTCCTTATCGCCCTATTAGCATGTATTCAATGATTATCGAACAAAATCCATCCGCTATGTTTTTGTTCAGGAGTTTTATGACAAGTTTAATGGATAAAACAGAAAAGGTAATTCCTACCCTTACCCCCGAAAACTTGAAAGATAATTTTCCACTCATGAAAGCGCTTCCATTATGATTATAGCCAATAACTTAACTAAGAAATTTGGAAAACTGATAGCATTAAATAATGTATCGCTGGCCTGTAATAAAGGAGAGTGTATTGCATTAATTGGGCCCAATGGCAGTGGCAAAACTACTCTTATTAAAAGTATATTGGGGATGGTGGTTTGTGATAGTGGTTTTATCACTTTTAACGGAAAAAACATTGTACACGATTGGAAATATCGATCCAATATTGGTTATATGCCTCAGATAGGACGCTACCCCGAGAATATGACCATTGGCCAATTGTTGGCGATGATGAAAGATATCAGAAAGAAACCATCACAGGAATTAGATGAAACGCTAATCGAACAATTTGAATTGCATAAGTTAATGCATAAAAGAATGTGCACATTATCAGGAGGAACCAGGCAAAAAGTAAGTGCAGCGTTGGCTTTTTTATTTAGTCCGGAAGTATTAATACTGGACGAGCCAACAGCAGGATTGGATCCTGTGGCCACAGAAATATTAAAAGAAAAAATTGTGGCTGAAAAGAAAAAGGGGAAACTGATTTTAATTACTTCACATGTTTTAAGCGAATTAGATGATTTGGTTACGGAGGTAATTTACATGCAGGATGGGATACTTAAGTTTCATAAATCCTTTGAAGACTTGCAAGCCATTACAGGACAAGTGAAATTATCGAAGGCAATCGCAACTGTTATGTTATCAATTCAGCTAGAACAAAAAATAATAAATGGCTAATGAATAAAATCATTAAATATGTAATAATTGATATTCTACGGAATAAAATAATGCTGGCTTATACAGTCTTTCTTTTACTTATTTCCGTTAGTATTTTTAACTTGGAAGATAATTCTGCTAAAGGGTTATTGAGTTTACTCAATATTATATTAATTATTATCCCACTCGTTAGTATACTTTTTTCTGCAATTTATATTTACAACAGCGCCGAATTTTTAGAATTATTGGTCAGTCAGCCATTGACAAGAAAACGTATTTGGCTAAGTGTTTTTGCCGGATTGGCTATTTCTTTGATGATTTCTTTTTTGATTGGGGCGGGCTTGCCTATTTTAATATATGAGCCTACTGCTATTGGTGTGATGATGACCATCTCTGGAGTTTTCCTTTCTGTAATATTTGCTGCAATAGCATTATTGGCCGCAGTTAATACCAGGGATAAAGCAAAAGGTATTGGTATTGCAATTCTATTGTGGCTCTATTTTTCTTTGCTTTTCGACGGGCTTGTATTATTTGTCTTGTTTCAATTTGCAGATTATCCTCTTGAAAAAATAATGATAGGCTTTACTGCTTTAAATCCGATTGATTTAAGTAGAATTTTGATTTTGCTTAAGATGGATCTCTCTGCTATGATGGGATATACCGGCGCTGTATTTAAGAGTGTATTTGGAACGAACATAGGAACAATTATTTCTTTGCTGGTACTTAGTTTGTGGATGTTTATTCCCGCCTGGCTTTCATTAAGAAAATTTAATCGAAAAGATTTGTAAAATGAAAAAATCTATTAAAAAGGACTTGACTAATAACAATGATATTAAATTATTGGTAGATAGTTTTTATGAAAAAATTAAAAAAGACAATTCCCTCAGCTACATTTTTTCGGATGTAGCCAAAACCAATTGGGAAAAACATTTACCTGTTATGTATCGGTTTTGGGAAAATTTGCTTTTTTATTCAGGCACCTATGAAGGTAATCCTATGGAATTGCATCAAAAGCTTCACCATTTTTCTAATTTACGTCCGAGCTATTTTGATCATTGGATTGAACTTTTTAATAGTACCGTTGATGAATTATTTAAGGGAAAAGTTGCAGATATGGCCAAGCAAAGAGCCTCCAGCATTGCTGCAGTTATGAAAATTAAATTATTTCCTCAAGCGAAATAAAAAAAATAAATACAACTAGTAATACTAGTTGTATTTATTAAAATGAACTTCTATTTATTTTGTAGCAGGTGGTAATAATACAGCATCTATCACATAAACAATGCCATTCGAAGCTGGAACAGTAGCAATAATAGTGGCAACGCCATTTATTATTATTTTGCCATCTTTTTTGCTGATGGTAATATTCCCACCATTTACCTGACCAATTTGCTGTCCTTCCTGAAACATATCTTCTTTAAAGACACCCACCGATACGTGATATTGAAGAATATCAATGAGGTCGTTTTTCTTTTCAGGCTTTAGTAGTCCCTCTACAGTGCCAGCGGGTAGTTTGTCAAATGCTGCATTAGTAGGTGCAAAAACAGTAAATGGTCCTGCATTGCTTAATACATCAACCAGTTCGGCTGCCTTAACCGCCGCAACTAATGTGCTGTGGTCCTTGCTAGCCATTGCTACTTGTACTACATTTTTAGCAGATTGGTTGTCTACTACAGCTGATTGTCCTTTTCCATCACTAGAAGTAGAACCTGCATCAGCTGATTGATTGCCAGGATTTTTTTCAGCAGAATTGCACGACAGGCATACTGCTAATGTAAAACAAGCAAAGACATGTTTTTTTACGGATTTTTTCATATATAATATTTATATTAATTCAATATGTAAACTTACTAATGAAGGTTTTCTTATTTTATGATTCTAATCACAAAATCTTGTAATTTATTTAGTAACTTAGATAAGGAGGAGTAATGCCCTCAATTATATCTCAATATGTATTCCAAATTTTC
>Ga0194063_10001201_pt1 | contig 17213 bp, 17 predicted proteins | sample SepL3720m_MetaG_FD_155459 | JGI IMG/M metagenome (GOLD analysis project Ga0194063, IMG submission 155459) | Anoxic zone freshwater microbial communities from boreal shield lake in IISD Experimental Lakes Area, Ontario, Canada - Sep2016-L373-20m | ecosystem: Environmental > Aquatic > Freshwater... | reverse complement strand
GCATCGGTTGGTGTTGGTTGGTGGTGAAAATCGGATTCGTTATGCGGCTACCGGAGTGTTCATGGCGGCGATTCTACCCATTCCGACCAAGTCGGCAAGAAAAAGTTATTGAGATGACAGAGTAGAGGTAACCTGCGGATCAAATATACGAAAGCTCAGGCCACATTATTTTTTAAACCGCCCTAGCCATTCGCCCAAGAAGGTGTTGGCGATGCTTCGCCGCTTCTTCGAATGAAGGGAAGTGCGCGCATTCCATCGCGCCTGCGCTCTGCGACCAAGGGAGCGGCATTTCTCCCCATAGCTGCTCCAACTCAAACGCCTTAAGGCAAGACTCTTCTATTCCTTTGATCGCAAAGGCGTCGCCGTGATCTGCGCCGCCAGGCTCCAGATAGCCCGGCTCAATCGTATGGATGTCGGCGCAGGCGAACGCGGCATTGGCGCAGAGCGTCTGGAGACCAGCCAGATCCAAGCCGCAAATAAACGAGCTGCGGCCGGCGATTTTATTCAAGACGGCCTGCAGCATGTGATCTCGGCATTCCTGCATCCCGCTGCTCGAAGCAAAAACCGATTCTCCTTCGGAGGTCCGGTGCAGGATTTGCTCGTTCGTCCAGATGACTGTTCCCCGGTCGCCTGAAATTTCCATCACAGGTCCGAAGTCGCGTTGGCAGCTGTGGCTTGCCCAGAATAAAATGCGGATCCCCGTATCGGTCTGAATGCGCAGGCAGGCGGAATCCGTGCTCGGGATCGGTCGGGTCCGGTAGAGCTCGGCTTCGATTGAGACCGGTTTGGCGCCGTGAGAGAACTCTGCTCCCGCGAAGAAAAGCATGAGGTTCAACCAATGCGCAAAAGCGTTATTGAAAGGAGAGTCCAGGACCCAATGCTGCCCGGCTTTCAGCTTTCCGGCCCAATCATTGCGGATGTAATAATCCGCGTTCCGTGGCCAGAGGCCGAGGCACTTGATCGTGTGGATCTTCCCGACGAGGCCGTCGCCCAGCGCCGTCTTGAGGCGATGGGTTTCCGGGGCATACATGTGTTGGTAGCCGATGGCGACAAAGCGGTTGGCGGCCTGCGAGGCCAAGCTCATTTGATCCACCTCCTCGACCGTGGCGGCCGCTGGCTTTTCAAGCAGAACATGGCATCCGGCATCCAGCGCCGCCAACGTCATCGGAGCGTGGTGGTGGATCCCTGTCGGCACCACGCAGAGGTCCAGACCTTTGCGGTGGACTGACAGCATCTCGCGATAGTCGGAAAAAATCTGGCATCCCGCTTTTCGGAGGTTCTCGCATTTTTCCGGCTCCGCGTCGGGATTGATCACGGTTGCGGCCGTCAAGGCCAGCCGGCCTTCCTTTGCGAGCTGCAGCAAATCCTGATAGTAAAAGCTCGCAAACCCTGAAACTCCAATCAGCGCGACCTTGGGTCTCATTTGGCGGGGAGACTGGATCGCACCGTGCGGGCGAGTTCAGGGCTGGCTGCGCACATCCCCTCAATGACCTGTTTGGCCATCACGTTTGCGCCTTCTTCAGAAAAGTGGGTGCGATCTTTGTCAGACACCGTGAGCGAGGCGGACCCCGCTTCTCCCAAGCTGGTGAGCAATGCGCCGCTGCTCTGGTAGAGATCGATTAGCGGAACGTTCTGCTTCTTCGCTATTCGGCGCATCGCTTCCGCATAAGGCGCCAGCTCCTCGGTCGGTTTCCCTTTGGAATCGAACATTCGGCGGTGCATCGGAGTAACGAGCACGGGGGATATGCCGGCAGCCCGCGCCTCAGAAATGTAACGTTCCAGATTTGTGGTGTATTCTTCGTCTGCGCGGGTTGCCTCTGGCAGGCTGGGAGAGTGGGAGTCATTGTGGCCAAACTGGACCAGTATGAAATTTGGTTTGTCATCGAGCGCCCGCTTCCAGTTTCCGGTTTGAGGGAATGTTTTTGTGCTCGCTCCGCAAACCGCGAGATTGATCACCTTGACATTGCTTGCGAGCAAAGGAGGAAGAACCTGGCCCCAACCACGCGCCGGTTTCTCTTTCCCCCAATCGGCCACCGTCGAGTCGCCGACCAAAACAATCGAGATATCCCCTTCTTTCGCTAGACTTACGGAGGGTGAGAGGAGAGCTCCCGCCAAAAGCGCGAGGGCCCCTATTTTCCGAGAAATAGAAAACATTAGATGAATCATGACCGGCAAGAAAATGACATAAATACCGGTATATGTCAATGCAAACGTGAGATTAATTGATGCGGTTGCAAGGTCGCAGGGGGCGCCTCTCCGCAAGTTCCAAGTTCCTGAATCTTCCAAGTGGCAGGGGCATCCTGCCCCGGCGAGGCGTGGACGACACAGACAGGATTGTCTGTGCTACACTCCAGCAAAGCCGTCTGCATTGGCCGCGACGTCCGTTCTTTCTGCGGTTTGCACTTTTCGGGCATGCGCCCGTCGCAGGGAGAGGGGGGGCTCTTCAGCCTTTCGCCGGAATGGCGGAATCGCGGACGGCCAGTTTTCCAGGAACGACAACTGCCACGCTCCTGCGGAGGGGAAGCCCTGGCCAGGCAAGAAGGAGGTCGGCAGCAAGCTTGCCCATGAGTGCCCAGTCGGGGGCATACGTGGTCAGCTTCCAGGAAACAGTCGGCATGTCATCGAATGCGACGACGCTGCAATCTGTTGGAAGCGACCATCCGAGGTCCTTCAAGAAATCCAGAGCGGTGCAGGCGAGGTCATCGCTGGCGCAAGCCAATGCGGTATTTTTTTGAAGGTTCTGCAATGGAGGGTGGGGATCGGTTTCTCGATCCCAGAGGATCGTGCTCGGCTCAAGTCCGTTTTGGCGCATGGCGCATTCGTATCCTTGCGCGCGATCGGCAAAAACTTGCGTGCGAGGGTCGATTTCCCAGAGGAAGGTGATCTCGCGGTGCCCGAGGTGGATGAGGTATTCGGTGGCCTCATACATCCCGTTGAAATTGTCTGCAGTGATTCTTGGGAGAGTTAAATCTTTGGTGTAGCTGCTGATCGCCAAAGCGGGGATGTCGCCGAGCAAAGCGACGGACTCCGCCGTGTAGCGACCGAACAGAAAAAGCGCCTCGACGGTACGATTTTTGACAACGGTGGGAATGTCCGACGTGGACGGCATTTCGACAATCGTCTCGGCATTGAGCTTCTTGCACTGGTGGTGCAGGCCGAAGAAAATCTGGCGCTTCACTCCTGAAGCCATGGGGTCGGATTGGTCGTTGTCCCCGTAGAAGAGAACTCCGACCCTGTGCGAGGAGTCGTTGGCCTTCGCTGCACGCAACCGGGTATAGCCGAGCTCGCGCGCTTTATCCAAAATCCGCACCTTGGTGGCCTCGGCCAAGTCCGGGTGATTCCGAAGTGCTCTGGATACAGTGATGACGGAAAGTCCGAGATCCTCAGCAATCTTCGCTTGGTTGATGCGCATCCTGGTATGCTATAGATTAAAACAGGTTCCCGCTAGGGTATTCTTATTGACGCATGCCGGTAATGCGCTCGCCTTGTACCGGTGTGGACTGATGCGCTGTCTCCTCTGCGGCTTAAATCTGGCGAAAGCTCGTTGTCAGCGGTTCGAATGTGGCAATGGAGGAGTCGTCTTAAATTCATAGCAGCGCCGCCAGATGGCAGTGTGATTCGGGCGGATTCGGAAGCAGGCAAAGATCTCCGGAGCCAGAAGGTTGTTCTGAGTAAAGATCGAAAGCCGGGAGGCGGGGAAATCGCAGGCAATGGAAATATATTTACTTCCATCAGACACGAGGGTTCTGCTTTTCGGCAGACGGCCATCCTGTGCGTGGGTGAAGTAAGCGGGCTCTTCCGGGACTTCTTGGAAGACGAGCTCGTCCGGGCTGGCCTGGCAGTGAAGAATGCTTGCTGGGCCGACGGAGAGCGGGGTTCGGAGAATCCAGGGGGTCTTCTTGGAGGCTGCGGCCAGTTATGGTTGTATTGGTCGATTTCGATCTCTTTGAAGCTCAGGCTTTCAAGCTCGTAAGTGATTGTGATCCTGCGAGTTCTCGTGTCAACGGCATAGCTTTTCCGATAACGGTAGCCCCAGCCATCCGTGAGAGGAAGCGACTGTTCGAAGATGGCAAGCATTTGATTTCGAAAGATGAGCTTTGTCGTCGCGCGGGCCTCGATGGGGTACGTATCTGCAAATCGGTAAGGAGTGATTCGGGTTCTCCTCAACAGCCCGACTCCAATCTTCATGAAGACATTTCCAGCCGAGGTCGCATCGTTATAGCCGGGAGGGGGAACCCATCTTTGGTTGAATTCATCGATCAGCCCTTCCTGCGCGAGAAATTCCTGCCCATCTGCTCTGATCGAGTCGACTCTTGCCGAGGAGTCGAACCGGGGTCCGAACTTGGCGAGTTGTTCGTCGCAGGTGGTTGCAACGCGGACCAGAAATTGATCGTTCCCAAGAAAAAATGGCACCTCAGCTCGGCAGCCGGCTGTCGCCGCAATCACGAGTGCTGAAATGACTAATGCCATTTTTATACCGGGATCGGTTGATTTCCACGAAATCTTTACTGGGACGTCACCCGTAGATGGGTCGCGGAACTGCCGTGACGTTATACCTAATACGTCGTGAACTTGGTATGACAGCAGCCGTGCGCTGCACATGAGCCTGGAAGATGCAGCGCATTTGGCTGCGAAAGAGGGATGCAAGGACATGCAGCTAAGGTTGTTAATTGCACTTTATCGAAAAGCGTGTCACATTGCTGGGGTAGTTATGAAGTAGTTCCGTGAAGCACTCTGGGCTTACCGGCTTGGTCAGATAGCCCGACGCGCCGAGCCTGTGGGCGGCGCTTATATCTACCGTAGCTGAGGACGTCGTCATCACGACTATGGGAATTCTATTCAGGTTGCTATTCTCCTGGATCCTTCGCAGGACTTCGATTCCCCCCATCTTTGGCATGTTCAAATCTAAAAGAATGAGATCCGGACGGGACTCGGATGCGAAATCTGAAATGCGATTTTTACGTTTTAAATAGTCCAGCGCCGCCTGGCCGTCCTCGACATGGATGAGACGGTGGATAATCGATGAGCGGAGAAGGTTTCGGCGCGCAATCTCGGCATGAGATGGGTCGTCTTCCACAAGCAGGATGGATAGAGTGCTTTCGTTGGGGGTATGAAATTCTTTCAATTCAGCTAACTCAACTTGCCTGCTCGATGCCGGAGCCTCGGCGAGCGGCCATTCATGGAGCATTGACCTTTGTTTCATGGCTCAAGGGAGCTGTGGCAATTTCGTGAGTGAGGGATTTGTCTCCATGACGACGTCCGCAGGGGTGCCGCTGTTGCTGGCCCCTTTGTCTCTGCCTGAAAGGAAGTAGGCGCGGATGGCGGAGCGGCTATTTGGCAAAGGGGTCTCGATGGTGATATAAAGTAGTGGGCCGTCCCAGACCGCGCGCATTTTGGTATTGGAGGGATCCAGGGCCGGATTTCGAAATTGGAGGTAAGGTTGCATCATTTGCGATTCGTCGATCACAGCCATCAGGTCGACTCCCTTGGCGCCTTCTTCCGTGCGCCCGGTTTTCGGATTGTTGTCGAGATCGAGATAGAGGCAGAACGAAGCCCGATCCATGACCGGCGGGTGATCAAATTTGACCACGAAGAGCAGGCGATTTTCTCCCACAACCTTCCCTTCGAGCGACCTGACGAACGCTGCCTTTTCCTTGCTTGATTCGACCGTTTGCAGCTGGGCTTGGCTTTCGTAGAGCGTGTCCAGCTGGGTGAGGGTACTCGCATCGCTTAACGAGAGCGAATCAATCAGCTCGGCCTCGGTTGCGTGGGCGGTCGGGGAAAATGCTCCGAGCACGGATGAGACGAAGGGGAGGATGAGGGCAAAAGGGAGGTTCAGTGCTTTCACATCATTAGAAGTATCGGTAATTACCGTGCTATTCAAGTAAAAAATGCGTCGATCTGCATGAGGAAGCACTAGAAGAAAAGTGGAAGTCCCTGAAGCCTCTAAGTGGCATGGGCATCCCCATCGACAAGCTCAGGGCCTTGAGCCTGTCGAAACGGGTGCCCCTGCGAGGAGGTCACGACACAGGCAGGATTGTCTGTGCTACACTCCAGAAATGCGGCCTTCATTGGTCTAGACGTCCGTTTGCACTTTTCGGAGATGCGCCCGGCGCGACCCGAATTCAAAGTGCTTATTCGCAAATAGCGATCAGGCTCCATGGTGGGGCAGGGATAGCTTCACGAGCTGTTTCTGCCAGCAAATCATGTTTGCTTTGCAGCTTTCCGTTGCGGATTCTCGGCTCATCTTCAGGCGGTTCCTTAGCGTGCCCGCTCCTCTATAAAAGCCCTAACATTGCTGAATCTAATGCTTTGGGGGGCGTGAATTCTTTGGCTTGTGTTGATGCGGGCGCAAAAACACTTTTTTAGTTCCGCCCACCTCGGCGGCTTTTCAAGATTATTTCACGCTGGCGGCGTGAAAAACGCGGAGGGAACACTGATTGAATCTGTCGGCGACAGATGTCGGCGTTTGCAGGTCGTAGCTTGGTCCTAATGCCGACGCTTTTCTGCCCAGCCGCCGCCTTTTCCGCTTTTTTGCGCCGGTTGAGCGCAATCTTGGCAGCCGCACAGATATTCCAACCAATGACTTTGAAATACACCGACATCGCTACGGCTTTTAATCCCCGCACTTTTAGCTTTTTGATTCCCGTTTTCCGATCCAAGGCTTCGTGCACACCCTCCACTCCGCTGCGTTTGGAGTACATGCTCTTCCACTCCGGAGTTTCCTGTTCAGCCCGAGGTTGGTCTAATGTGATTTTCTTTTCTTGTGCCAGCGTAGGGGCTGTCATTTGCGCTTGGATTCCCTGACTCGTCTTCTCCACTGTTCCGGCGGCGGGCGCTACCAGCTTGACGCCGATGCCCGCGCTCATTTCCACATTAGCCTGGCTCCCGTAAGACGTGTCGCTTAATTGCAACCCTGGCAGCGTTCCCATCCGTTGTTGCTGATCCTGCACCGGGGGCAGTGACCCACCGTCACTCTTCGCTGCACTCTGCGCAAGGCATGCCGTAATAATCCCAGGCCCCTTCTCTCCGATGTCATAGGCTTGGGAGATTTGCACCTGATAGCCGGGTCCCTTGTGTCCATCATATCCGGCATCTAAATCTGAGGGATTCTGCATCACCTGTGAGCTTTGTCCGTTGCCGTCCGATGCTTTCGCCTGCACGACGGCCAGCTGTGTCTCGGTCACTTCGCAGTGTTCGGAAAACACGCGGGTGAGTGCCTGAAAACTCGGGCGGGCGTTCATCTTCTCGTTCTCGCCAAAGCGGGCGATAAGGTTCGCTATATCCTCAGCCACCTCCTGGATCGATTGATCGTAGGGGCGCGTGCTTTTGGTTCCCATCCCAAAAAGCCGACTTTCACTTGCCTCGTAGCGCTCCCTTAAATCCTCCGGCAATGCCTGGTAGTTTTCCAAGTCGTGGCGCTTGAGCTGGGAGAGAAAGCGCTTGGTGGTTACGGCCAGAAGCTTCAAGCGACCGAATCGCGCCATGTCGCTGAAGATATGCGTGCTATCGAGACGCTGCTTCTTGATCGACAGGCCCAGTTCCCGGACAATCGCGCTCGTGACGTTCTCGTAGATAGTCTGCGCCGCTTCACTCTCTCGAATCACCTGCCGGTAATTGTCCACCGTGCGCTCGCAAATGACCTGATTGTCACGCGGAAGATTGAGTGCAAATTGCACTGAGGCATCGAAACACCATGCATTCGCCGTTTGCTCCACCGTCCAGTTACGGTACTCCCCCAACAGCAACAGGCCGCACATGGCATGAAGTTCCTTGGTCGGCCGTCCGATTTGCGGATCGAATGCCTCTCCGATTTCCGCTGCTGGCATGAGTTTGAGAATGCTAGCGCGAAATACCCCTTCCATCCCGTTGCTCAGCCGACGGAAGGCCTCGGGGGCGAGCTGAGTGTGCCACCACCCAAACTTTTCGGTGTCGAAAAGCCCGTTTTGTGTGAGTGGTTCAGGGATCACAATATTTCGCATAAGCTATGTCTATCATATTGCACATCAATTGCATGCAAATAGTTTAGATAAAACCCATGCCTGCCTTCTTTTTTGCGCCCGCATCTGTTTAGCCAGGCTGGCCTCACCAGGCGTTCCATAGAAAGTGCCTACGGCCCATTCTTTCAGATAGGTTCTCCAGCTGAGCCTCTTATGGAAGAAGCTTTGTTTGTTTTCTTCGCTCTTTTCGAAAACTGCCCCAAGCAGGTCTTTAGTGAGCTCGACTCGGATTCCTCTGTCTGCAGCCAAAAGCAATTCGGCTGCAATCGCATCTCCAATCCTGTCGTCCCTCCAGATAAACATATTTATGCGGATGTGCCTTTTTGCATTTTTTATTCTATCTATTACTCGCTCGAAGGCCTCCTTTCCGTCGACGAGGAGCCTGGCGTTTTCTATTTTAAGAGAATCGCTCATTTTCTATTTCCTCGGATGCTATTCCGTGGAGACGGCCGCTGGGTCCGGAGGCAAGGCGAAGTGCCTCATTCAATGTGAGTGGGGTGTGTTCATTGAAATGGTCAGGATTGGATGCATGGGCGAAGCGGTTTGTATTCCGTCCCATTGAGGATTGCGCTGGCAGCAGATCTTCCCAGGCGGCGGTAATCGTAATGCAATCGGGGGATTGGCGAGGCGATCATTCCTGTGCCTTGGGTGGCCAGCAGCTGGATTGTGGACGTGAAGGTTGCTCCCCTGAGCATGTCAGAAATGGCGAGCGCGGTATTATCTTCAGGGCAGAGAAGGCAGGTTCGCATTCTCCGAGCGGCTTCAAGGCGCTTGAGCTCTTGTCCAATGCTCCGGAACGGAATCTTTCGGGGAGAAAACTCTGCCAGCCCTTGGCCGAGAGCGATGGTGGCTGCCTCGATCGCCGGGTCGCCTTCAAATGGCGTAACCAGCACGACGTCTTCAAATCCGTTCTCGAGCAGGTAGGCGCGGACCATCCGAGAGGCTGCCTTGTCATCCAGACAGAGGACTCGCGCGTTTCGGTTGCTTCCGAAGAGGAGCTGGAGTCGCTCGCCGCCGGGAAACGACGAAGCGGCCAAGGCCTCGTCGCTCCACAGGTGGTCAAGGAGGAACCCGCCACAGCCGCGCGGCGCTGCGGCGAGCAGGGGGGGGAGCTCCGCTTTTTGGATTTCCGATGAGGCAAATAGCGGGGGTTCGGTAGGGTCGGATTGCCTGACGAGCGAAGGGGCTGAGAGCAGGACGAGCGGGCTTCCGTTCGCCGAACAGACCTCGGAGATCCCTTCGAGAATCTCTTGGTAGAGCCGGCTCCACTTCCACATTTCGCGTCCGACAAAGCAGATGGGGGCCCCCTTGAGCTCCTGCTTCCGCGAGGCGGCTGGGAAAAACCTCCCGCCAGGATTCTGCCAGACGAGCCCTTCCGTCGCCAGATCCCGAAGCATGCGGAAAATCGTCGATGGATGAAGCGCAAACTTCTCGCCCAACTCGCGCAGCGTTGGAAGCGACGACTCGGCGGGCAATTCCGAGATGATTTGCAGCAATTCGCTTTTGGCTTTTCGGGCGACCAGGGTGGGTTTTCTTGGCATGGATTATTGGGTATAAGAAACTGATTCTATTTGCAACAGGAAAAGATATTGCATTACTTGGGAAAGCCAGTCACCCTGCTCGGTAACGAATTAGGTCTCGCTGGCTTTGGCGGCGGCAACCCACTCTGGAGAAGAACACAATGACGATGCAGGAGAAGCTTACCACAATTGTTAAACAGTTTCGAATTCACGGATCGTTTATCGAAAGCCGGCCGTATGGCAGCGGGCACATCAACGACACGTTTGTCGCCGCGTTCAGCCAGTCCGGGACGAGGGTGCGATATATCTTTCAGCGGATAAACCATCGGATCTTCAAGAATCCGGAAGCCTTGATGGAGAATATCCAGAGGGTCACGAACGAAGCCCGGCGGCAGCTTTCCAAGGTTCTGGTGCCGGATGCCTCGCGGCGGGCGCTCAGCGTCATTCCGGCAAATGATGGGAGCCCCTATTTCAAAGATGAGGAGGGCAGCTACTGGAGGGGGTATCCATTTATCGAAGGCGCCCGCACGTACGACATCATTCAGAGCCCGCGCCAGGCGTATGAGGCGGCCCGGGCCTTTGGAGAATTTCAGAAGCTTGTCGCAGGGCTCGAGGGCGCCCGGCTTCACGAAACGATCCCGAATTTCCACAACACCCGGTCGCGATTTGAGCGGCTTAAGGAGGTCGCAGGCGCGGATCTGCACGGGCGGCTGGGCTCGGCACGTCCGGAGTGGGAGTTTATTCTCGAGCGGGAGCGCCTGGTGGATGTCCTGCTCGACCTGCATGCGGCGGGGGCCATTCCTGAGCGAGTGACACATAACGACACGAAGCTTAACAACGTGATGATCGACGACACGACGGAGGCTGGGATTTGCGTCATCGACCTCGACACGGTGATGCCAGGCCTCGCGCTTTACGATTTTGGAGACATGGTGCGAACGGCCACCAGCCCGGCGGCGGAGGATGAGACCGATCTCTCGAAGGTGAGCATGCAAATGCCCATGTTTGAGGCCCTGGTCCGGGGATACCTCTCGACGGCTGGAGCATTTCTAAACGATGTGGAGAAGGCGCACCTTGCCTTTTCGGGAAAGCTGATCGCGCTGGAAATCGGGATTCGCTTTCTGACCGATCATTTGGAGGGCGACGTCTATTTCAAGACCAAGCGCCCCGATCACAATCTTGACCGGTGCCGGACCCAGCTCGCGCTGGTGAAGAGCATCGTGGAGCAGGAAGATGCCATGCAGGAATTTGTCAACACGATATGAAGATCCTTGTTACAGGAGGGAGCGGCTTCATCGGAAGCCATGTGGTCGAGCGCTACCAGGACGTGGCCGAGGTGGTTGTGCTGGACAATCTGCGAACCGGGCATCGGAAAAACCTCGATGGGCTCAGGTGCCGATTTGTTGAGGGGTCCATCCTTGATCGGGCGCTGGTGGATGAATTGATGGACGGCGTGGATTACGTGTTTCATCTGGCGGCGCTGGTCAGCGTGCCCGAGTCGATGTCCTTGCCTGCAGAAACTGTGAATATCAATGTTCACGGGCTGCTCAATGTTCTGGAGTCCGCGCGCGGGCACGGGGTCAAAAAGCTTTGTTTTGCCAGCTCTGCTGCGGTTTACGGCGAAAATCCCATCCAGCCGAAGGTCGAGGCGATGGCCCCAGATCCTCGAAGCCCCTATGCGATCACCAAGCTCGATGGGGAGTACTACTGCGGGCTCTATGCCCGTGAAGGCTGGCTGCCGACTGCGTGCCTTCGGTTTTTTAATGTCTTTGGTCCGCGACAGGATCCGAACAGCGCCTATGCGGCGGCGGTTCCCATCTTTCTGCACCGCGCCAGGAACAACGAGCCCATCACAATTTATGGGGACGGCGGGCAAACCCGGGACTTCATCTACGTCAAAGACATCGTCGGCGCGCTGTCTTTCGCTGCGGAAACTTCCGGGGTGGAAGGCGTCTTCAATGCGGGCTACGGGCAGGCGATCACGATTGCCGGGCTTGTTGAAGAGATCTCAAAGCTCACCGGATCATCGTCGGCCATCCATCACGAGCCCGTTCGCGCGGGAGACATCCGGCACTCGACGGCGGACGCCTCGAAGCTGCGCGCTGCCGGGTGGGTTCCGACGTTTACCGTGCCGACGGGCCTGCGTGAAATTGTTAATCCGCTATGAAATACCATCCGATTCTTGATCCCCGCTTTGTCCCGGCCGCTCTCTGGAACAGGAGCTATGCGGCAAAGGCCGAAGCCAACCCCGCCTCAAAACCCCTGGCCATCAGCTTGCTGAGGGGGGATTCGACGGTCTCGGTCTATCGGACGAAGGTGCTTCCTCATACAGCAGAGAATCGAGCGGTCAACATCCGTTATGTCGAGCGTCTGCTGAAATTTCTGCTTTGGCAGCGCGGAGGGTACCGGATCCTCATCTCCGGGGAGCCAGGCATTGCAAAGGAGATCCAGGCCATTTACTCCCCGGGCGGCCAGCGGGCATTTGATCACGAATTTATGGGGAACAAAGTTTACGGGCGTCCGATGGAGGTCGAGGCCTGCGACGAAGTTCCCGAGCCGAGAGAGCTTTCGATCCCGCTCGGACGCAATCTCGACGGCTGCCGGATCGGATTTGATCTGGGGGGGAGCGACCGGAAATGTGCGGCGCTGATCGATGGTAAAGTCGTCTTTTCCGAGGAGATCAGGTGGGATCCGTATTTTCAGGGCGATCCTCAATACCATTACGATGGCATCCTGGCCTCGCTGCGGCGTGCGGCCGAGCATCTGCCGAAGGTCGATGCGATTGGCGGCAGCGCGGCAGGGGTCTATGTCAATAACGAGGTCCGGGTCGCCTCGCTCTTCCGGGGAGTTTCGGAGGGAGATTTCGAACGGCGTGTCCGTCGGATATTCTTTGATCTGCAGAAGGAATGGGGTGGGATTCCCTTTGAGGTGGTGAATGACGGCGAAGTGACTGCGCTTGCCGGGTCGATGTCGCTGAACGACAACGCAGTTTTGGGGATTTCTCTCGGAACGAGCCAGGCCGCTGGCTATGTGGATTGTGATGGCCATATCCGCCCGTGGCTCAATGAGCTGGCTTTCGCTCCGGTGGATTACAGCGAGCAGGCCCCGGTGGACGAGTGGTCCGGCGATGCTGGCTGCGGCGTGCAATACTTCTCTCAGCAGGGGGTCGCGCGCCTGGTGCCGCTCGCGGGGATCGATCTGCCCGCTGGGATGCCGCTTGCCGAGCAGCTCGTGGAAGTTCAGAACCTCATGGCAGCAGGCGATGTGCGGGCCCGGTCGATCTACGAGACGATCGGCGTCTATTTCGGCTACTCCGTTGCCCACTATGCCGACTTCTATGATATCCGGAACCTGCTGATCCTTGGGCGAGTCACCTCTGGCGAAGGCGGCGAGGTCATCTTGGAAAAGGCCGCCGCAGTTCTTCGTGACGAATTTCCGGAGCTTGCCATCCAGCTTCGGACCCCCGATGAGAAGGATAAGCGGCATGGCCAGGCCGTCGCGGCCGCGAGCCTCCCCAAGCTCCCTGATACCATCTCTTGAAATGCCGTCTTATGTACGCTGCCCCCAAGTTTCCGTCTGCCTACCTCACAGATTATTGATGCGGCCGCATCAATAATCTGTAGCTGGAGAGGTGAGGCTCTGGTGCTGAGGGGGCGCGAAAGGAGCGTATTATATGCGATCTCCTCCGGATTACTGAAGCGCAATTAGCCGTCTGGCTAGTTGTCTTACAGATTATTGATGCGGCCGCATCAATAATCTGTAGCTGGAGGGGTGAGGCTCTGGTGCTGAGAGCTCGCGAAAGGAGGGGAGTATCCGGATCTGTTTTGGACGGGGGTTTTCGCCGTCCAATAAAGAACTTGCTCCTGCATGGTTGGCTCCCTTGAATTGGGGGATGCATAAACCGTGCTCCGCTTTGGTGCCCGGGGATGAGAAGATATAAATGCGATGACGGAACCATTATTTGATATCGCGGTTGGGATTGCCTCATTTTTTGCGGGGCTGCTCGGGGCGTTGATCGGGCTCGGCGGAGGGATCATCATTACGCCCTTGCTCGTGCTCCTCTTTGGCATAGATATCCGCTACGCCATGGGGGCTGCCCTTTGTTCCGTGATCGCCACATCGTCCGGCGCGGCGGCCGCCTATCTTCGAGATGGGATTTCCAACATGCGCATCGGGCTTTTTCTTTGTATCGCGACAACGATAGGGGCCGTCTGTGGCGCGCTGATGGCCGCTGCTCTGGATGCCTCTGCGCTGGCCATCATTTTTGGAGTTGCCCTTCTGGCCACTGTTTTTCTATCGCTCCGCAAAAAGACCGAAGCCGCACTTCTGCCGCAAGATTCGGATCCGATTGCCCTGAAGCTTGATCTGCCCGGCGAAATGCCCGACCAGCGGGGGGGAAGAACGAAGTATGGCGTCGCCGGAGTGATTCCGGGCTTTTGCGTGATGTGGGTTGCCGGAGTTCTTTCCGGGCTGCTGGGCATCGGTTCGGGAGCGTTCAAGGTTGTGGCGATGGACCAGATCATGAAGCTGCCGTTCAAGGTGACAACCGCCACCAGCAATTTCATGATCGGAGTCACTGCCGCTGCGAGCGTCGGGATCTATCTGAAAAAGGGCTACCTTGACCCTGCGCTCGTCTCTCCAGTCGCTCTCGGGGTGCTTGCCGGCGCGTTTTGCGGAGCGAAGCTTCTGACCGTCGCGCCGGTGAGGCTTCTTCGCGTGATCTTTCTGGTCGCCGTTTCGATCATCGCCGTGCAAATGATTTTGAAAGGGCTCCATTGAACAGGCTTACCCTTATCCTTTCCCGGTTTATGCTCATCGGAACGCTGGTTTCCGCCGCGCTGATTGCCGCCGGGCTCGCGTGGTATCTTTTTGCTCATGCCGGCCAAACTCCCGGCGATCACATTTTCACAGGGGAGCCGATCTACTTCCGCAATCCGGTAGATATGCTGCAAAGAACGTTCGACCTGCATTCCCACGGAGAACGGCTCAGCATGGCCATGGTCGGGGTTTTTCTGCTTTTGCTGAGCCCGCTCATCCGCGTCGCCCTGGCGGGAGCCGGATTTCTTATCGAAAAAAACCGGCTGTACGCGGGGATTAGCGGCATCGTGCTTGCCGTTCTTCTGATCAGCTTTTTCTGGTGATGGCGTCCTTGGCTTCAACCGATCGGGTTGTGACCCCCGAAATTCTCGACACGCTCGATCCCAGCGACCCGGATGCCATCCAAAGCCGGCGAGATTTGCTGCGGGTGGATCTCTTTCTCGGAGGAACACGTTGGATTACCCGGCAGGTTCTTAAGTGCCGGAAAGCCGCTGCTCCCGGCATCGTCGAGCTCGGCGCAGGTGACGGCCATCTTTGCAATGTGCTGTGCAAGCGGCTGGATGGCTGCCGGATCACGGGGCTGGATCTGGCGGCTCCCGGCTCCCATCTCAGCCCGGAAGTGCATTGGCGTACCGGCGATTTATTTCAAACACTTCCCGAGGTAACCGGCGGCATCGTTGTGGGAAGCCTGATCCTCCACCATTTTGAGCCCGAGGCCCTGCGCAGCCTCGGAGAGATGCTGAGACCTTTTCGCGTGCTGCTCTTTTCCGAGCCGCACCGCCATTCGTTGCCGTTCCTTCTCTCCCGCCTTTTCCATCCTCTTGTCGGATCGGTGACAAGGCATGATATGCCGGCCAGCATCCAAGCGGGGTTTCTTCCGGGCGAGCTAGCCCATCTGCTCGGGCTGGAATCTTCGGTGTGGAAGGTGTCGGAGTCGATTTGCTGTCGTGGCGCGCTGAGGTTCAAGGCATGTCGGGAGTAACCCGTCCGATTACGATCGCTGGCGGCGGGCTGGCCGGGCTGTCGCTCGGGATTGGGCTGCTTCGCCGGGGCGTAGCCGTCACCCTGCACGAAGCGGGGACATACCCAAGGCACCGGGTTTGCGGGGAGTTCATCAGCGGGGTGGGGGAGTCAACCCTCGAAAAGCTCGGTATCGCTGACCAGTTTGATGATTCTGTCAGCTTGAGCACTTCGCGTTGGTTCGATGCCGCCGGGCCGATAGGGAGCGTTCCCGTATTTGGAAGAGGGATCTCGCGCTGGACGCTCGACCAACGGCTGAAAACGGAATTTGTGGATGCGGGAGGGGATTTAAAAACAGGATCAAGGATCTGTCCTGGGGAGGCGGTGGTCTGGGCGGCGGGAAGGGTCCGGACCGACGGAAAATGGATCGGCGTGAAATGCCATGTGCCGGGGCTGCCGCTTGCTGCGGACTTGGAAATGCACGTGGGATCGAATGGATATGCCGGGCTGGCCAAAGTGGAACACGGGATTGTCAACGTCTGTGGGCTTTTCCGAAAGCAGAAGGGAACCGGCGGCAAGGACATACTCTTCCAATGCTTGCGTGCTGGAGGGCTCCATGCGCTGGCAGACAAAATCTCTCACGCAAATCCGGATCCAAGCTCATTTTGCGCGGTGGCCGGATTTGAAACCGGCCGACAAGCCGGGCCTCATTTTTCGATTGGCGATGCGGCCAATATGATCCCTCCGTTCACCGGCAACGGCATGACGATGGCTTTTGAATCAGCCGAGCTCGCGCTCGATCGCCTGCTCGAATATTCCTTTGGGAAAATGACTTGGCAGGAGGCGGGCGCGCTTGTTGCCCGCGCACAAAACAAGCGCTTCGCGCGCCGGATGCGTGTGTCCGGGTGGATTCACCCGCTTCTTACCACAAGGCCAGCATTGGTTGCTTCGCTTGCACGGCGTCACTTTATCCCCTTTAACTTCCTGCTCCGCCTTCTTCGCTAATGTATCTTCAATCGATAGCCAGCGCGTTTCCTGCGAATATTGTGACGCAAAGCGAATGCTGGGAGATCTTGCGTTCGGCAGGCGCTTTCGATGGTTTGCGATCAAGGTCTCGGGACCTGATTGAGAAGATCCTTCTGGGCGACTCCGGGATCGCGACCCGCCGGTTCGCTCAAGATGATCTTGCACACATCCTGGCACTTGATGCGGAGGGCCTGCACAGGGAATTTGAATTGGCGGCACCCCGGCTTGCCGCAGAGGCATTGTGTGCGGCTTGCGCCAAGGGGGGCGTGTCTCCGGCAGATGTCGATGCGCTGATGGTCTGCAGCTGCACGGGATACCTTTGTCCCGGGCTTTCCAGCTACGTCTCGGAATTGCTCGGGGTGCCTTCCGGTGCCTATTTGCAGGATTTGCTCGGGCTCGGATGCGGGGCTGCGCTTCCGATGCTGGAATCTGCGAGGGGATATTTGGCCCTCCATCCCGGCGCTCTTGTCGCCACGGTAGCCGTAGAAGTTTGTTCGGCTGCCTTCTTTCTTGATGATGACCCTGGAGTTCTGATCAGCCTTTGCCTGTTTGGCGATGGTGCGGCGGCCGCGTTGTGGAGCGGGACGGATGCGGGAAACCAGCTGCAGATGCGGAGCTTCAAAACAGTTCACCGGCCGGAGCATCGGGAAAAAATTCGTTTTGTGAATTCCGGAGGCCGGCTTAAAAATCAGCTCCACCGCTCGGTGCCATCCCTTGCGGCCGAGGCGGTCGGCGAGCTGTTCGGGCATCGAGACTGCGAGCCCGATGCGGTTATTTCACACACCGGCGGCCGCGATGTGATCGAGGCGTTGGAGGCGAAGCTGCCGGGATTTCCGCTGTTGGAAACCAGAGCGGTTCTCCGGGACTACGGAAATATCAGCAGCCCTTG
>Ga0194063_10001200_pt1 | contig 17226 bp, 12 predicted proteins | sample SepL3720m_MetaG_FD_155459 | JGI IMG/M metagenome (GOLD analysis project Ga0194063, IMG submission 155459) | Anoxic zone freshwater microbial communities from boreal shield lake in IISD Experimental Lakes Area, Ontario, Canada - Sep2016-L373-20m | ecosystem: Environmental > Aquatic > Freshwater... | reverse complement strand
GCATCCGCATCCGTCGCGGGCTCCACAGGCGTCGCAAGAGTCGCCAGAGGAATCGCAGGCGAAGTCTGCGCGACCATTAATCCTTTTTTCGCGTCGCGCTTGTTTGAGATTTTTCTGAGCCAGTTCTTGCCGAAGTTCAGAATCGGCAATTCAAAGAGGTAGGTAATGAGTGTGGCTACGGCAATGGATGAAACGACTGCGACTAGAGAAAAGATCCAAATCCATTTTTCATCGGCTGGATTGGTCAACTTTTGAAGGTCCAAATTCTGTGGATAGCCGATATGTCGCGTGACGAGTTCTCGAATGATAAACTGGTGCCACATATAGAGGTTATAAGAGATTGTTGAGAGAAACACTAGGACCTTGTTCGCTAGGATGACGCGCCAGAATTTAAAAGCGAACGCAGATCCAATAGTGAGAATGATTAATACGACGCCAAAGGCGAGTCTGTTTTGCACTTGCCAAATAGTGATACCGTTTGGCTGGTAGCGAATCAGATACCCTTCGTTTAATAGCATGAAGAACCCTACCATACACAATACCGCAGTGACGGTAAAAAAGAACTTGAGCGCTTCGATTTTTAAGACTTTGGTCTTTAACAACACTAGGAACCAAGCGGCAAACATCCCATAAGCAAAGAGGTCAATAAATGCAGGGAGCTGATGCAAAGGGAAGAAGTTATTGCCGTTGTTCAATCCTGCCTGCAAATAGTATCCGCGGTAAAAGAATGCGATTGCAATCATCCCGCCGAATGTAAGGAGAGCCGGGATTGGTCCTTTTCGAATAAACCAGGCAAAAATCGGGAAGATAAAATAGAATTGCACTTCCACAGCAAGGGACCACAAGACCCCAGTAAAACCACCTTCTGTAGCAGGATTCAGGTTATGGGTAAACGTTAAATGGCTCCAAATGTTCGGCCAGATATCGGAAAACGAGCCTTTCAAACCGCCCGCATCACCAAAGACATAAAGCCCAGATACGCCCATGATACCGATGACAAGAAGCGCCAAGAGATAGGAAGGCACGATTTTGAAAAAACGCTTCCCTGTATACTCGAGGAGAGATTGATTGCGTTTGCCCGTCCAGATGCTTTGCGCATAGGGATAAAATAAACAGAACCCGCTGACGAAAAAGAAGAGTTCTACTCCAATAAAGCCAGTCCATGAGATGAAGTCTAGGCTGAGCGGTTTGCCCGCCATACTGCCCAAGAACCCCCAGTTTGGAAGGTCGAATTTCATGTTGAACCAGGTCAATTGCCACAGATGGAACCAAAGTACCAGCAGAATTGCTAACCCGCGTAGACCATCCAAAACATCGATATGGCCGCCAGGTGTTTTTAAATTGGAAGGCAAGACTGTATCAGTCTTGCCTTTATTGAAAAGCTTAATCATGATATATCACACCCAAGAAAAAATTCTTAAAGCAAATCATCTTCCTTGCTTTCGGTCGGTTCTTTTTTTGTATCGTCTTTTTCATCTTCAAAGGTTTCAATCGTCTCCTCAGACTCTTCTTCTTCTTTTTCTTCCGAAGACTCTTCAGAAGGGTTTGCGGATTTTTTCATGACGATTAAATAATATGCAATTCCACCTGCCAAAATCACGCCAACGATGATAATGATCCACATGATTGAAGAGGAAGACTCAGGCACTTTGACATCGTTCGTTGTTGTGCCGCCACCGTTTGCAGACTGAGATAAAGTAATGATTGCTGCATTTTTAGGAGCCGCTTTGACTTTTTTCAACGTAACGTTCCTAAACTCTGCAGTCCCAGCATTTGCCGTCGCATGTCCACCAATGCCAATTGTAAGAGGGTAGGAACCATCTACCGCATCCCCAGTTACAAGATAAACAACAGCTTTTTCAAATCCCTTTGTTTCGTATTTTGATACGGAACTTTCATTCTTGCCAAGGACTGAAAGAACTGCGCCGTTCTTTGACTTATCAGTAAATCCGCTTGCCTTGATTTCGCAAGCGAAGGCATAGGTCGAATTCTTTGCGAGTGCGACAAGTTGTTTCAATCGCGCATCCGCTGGCTTATCACTCGAAATCGTCACAAACGCAGCGCTTCCGGCACTCTTTGGGGTATATGTGATTGTCCCGATGTTGTCCCATACGTTGATGTCCCAGTTGTCAGGGGTTTTCCCGTTTGCACTCTTCGCGAAATCGCCATTTAATAGTTTTGCAGAAGGTGCTGCAACTAAAACTGGAGCGGCGGTCGCCTTTGGCGCTGTGGTTGCTGCTGCAAACCCTACCACGCCCGCAAACATCGATACTGCTAAAACTAAGACACTTACTACTGATATTATTCTTTTCATGTCGAACCTCCATATAGTTTCAAAATTTATTTCCTTTTTATAATAGCAAAATACTATTTTTTATGCAATCACTATTTTCCATTGACAGAAAAACTTTTGGCTGCATCAGAAATTGCAAACAGGACGATGTCGCCGTTCTCAAAGACTTTTGGATAATTGTCTTTGAAATACTGCTCATTTGCCTTGAAGTCGTTTCTCTCATAGGAACTGATGTAGACGTAATCTACTTTGTATTTCTGACTGAGTTGTTCAAATTCTCCTCCGCCAGCGTACATCTTAGGGATGTCAGCTTTTCTCTCATCCGTATTCACGCCGTGAAAGAAAAGATATAGGCCAGTCCCGAGTACGATATTCCGTCCCGCTAACGCGGCGACTGGATTCAAATGCTGTTGCCCGGTCAAGAACATCGCGCGTTTTGGTGTATTGGCTTGCACAAAGTCGGCAGCTTTAATCGTTGCGTTGTTGAACTGCTGTAAAGTTCCGCCGGAGTTGATTTCGCGCGCGATGGTAAATCCGCCAGAGATCGTTCCAAACGCAACGACGACCGCGATGAGCATCCAACGCATTTGCATACCCTTCATACGGATATAGATGCTCCAGACATAAGAGCACACGAGGATGACCATGAAAAGATACCAGATGTAGAACAGTTTATTGTTATCATAATCATTTGGTTGGAATTTCACAATGTTCGCAACGATAAACAAGACGACCGGTCCCGCCATAAAGGAAAGCATTTTCTTCCTAGAAGCAAACAGCGCAGGAAGCATGAGCACAAAGACGATGCCGACATTTTTTACCCAGAACCAGATAAAGTTCTCCTGCCCGATGGTAGGCCAAGTCCACGTGATTTTCAAGAATCCTTCTCCACTCGTCTGCGTAAACGTCCAGAAAAACAACTGTGGTAGGGCAATGAGGAGCAACGGGATGCCAAGCCAGAGCCAATTTTTAATGTAATCCCAAATCTTTTTCTGTTGGAACAAGAAGACGGCTGCCCAGACGAGGGCGATGATGCCAAAGCCTAGGAATGCGTGTGTGTTGATCATCGGCAGGAGGCCGCCTGTGATACCGGCCGCCACGTAGAATTTCTTTTCCTGCGTGTTGAGCGCCTTAAAGAGCAGCCAAAACGCAAGGATGACAAAAGTCCAGCCCGCGAGTGTGGTTCTTTGTGGGATGATCATATCACAAATGATGTTTGACCAACGGATATTGAACTGATTGAAGTTCGTAGGGGTATGATAGAATTCCGTGACCATACGGGTGAGGTTTTGCATCATGTTTCCCGAGGCGACCCCCAGTTTTCCGGCGCTATCCACCGTGACGTAGTTGGCTTCCAAGAAGTAAAAGAATCCGAAGCCGCCGTTGATGAAGAACAAAACGGTTGCCATGATGGAAGCGCCTTTGTTCTTTAGAAATTCGTATGCCAAAATGAAGAAGCCCATAATCATGGCGAGTAGCAACAAAAGACTTGGGAACAGCACGGCGAGTGACAAGGAAGAGCCAAAGACCATAAGGGACGAGGACAGTGAATCAACCAAGAACGGATAGCTCAACTTCGTGCCAGGGGAAATGGAATAGTCTGGCGGAAACATCCCTTGCTCCGCGATGCTTGAGGTAATCCCAAGATGCAGTGGTAGGTCGCCATAAGTGGATTGTCCTGCGTAATATCCATCTGGCTTTAAATCTAGCACATGGCTAAACAGGATGAATCCAGTCAGAATGATTAATGGCACCGTGACCCAGATGAGGGCAGCAAATGTCTTGTCCCATTTGAAGTCGACAAATCCCAAAAACTTTCGAATCATTTTTTGAAGTTTGGTAGGTTCGGGGACCACGATGACTTCGCCCGTCTCGGGATCAATTTCCTTCGGCTTCTTTTTCGGGATTTCAATCTCGGGCAATGCTTTTTGCGCGCGATGAAAGGCGAGGTAGGTGAGTCCACCAAAGAAGACGAGGGCGAGGATGTGGCTAATGACTGTAAATCCAAGTACAAAAGCAAAAGGAACGACACCCCACATCAAACCAAGCGTACCGAACAAAAGACCGAGCCAAATGCGGACGTAGAAAGCTTGTTCCTTGAAAATGGAACTCGCCATGATGAACCCGAGGACTAAAAACATCAAATAAACGACTACTCCTAACATAAAATCCCTCCATGAAATCAAAGTCATTCTTTTTTTTAACGTTTTGATAATATCATAATTATAGTAAGATTCAAAGAGAATTGTTGAAAATGAAGGGGGAAATGTGCTATTCTATTTTCAATGAAATGGGGTGCGCGCATGCAAGGTCTGTTGTCGGTTGTGATTCCTATCTTTAATGAGGGCAAGTCAATTCAAGAAAACATCACCGTAATTCATCAAACACTCGTTTCTGATGGGATTCCGCATGAGTTCATTTTGGTGGATGACGGATCGAAAGACAACACCTGGGAAGAAATTGTGGGCATCGTCAATGACTTGCAAATTGTCAAGGCAATCAAACTGAGCAGAAACTTTGGCAAAGAAAATGCACTCTGTGCTGGGCTTGATGCGGCCGAAGGCGATTGCTGCGTGGTGATGGACGCGGATTTGCAACATCCCCCCGAAAGTTTAAAAGAAATGTATATGCTTTGGAAGGAAAAAGGATTCGAAGTGGTGGAAGGCGTGAAGACGTTCCGCGGAAAAGAATCTTTCTTCCAAAGATTAAGTGCAAAGGTGTTTTACAAGACATTAAAGACCTTTTCAGGGATCGATTTAGATAATGCGTCTGACTTTCGACTCATGGATCGCGTGGTCGTGGAGGCATGGAAGAATATGCCGGAGCGGCAAACGTTTTTTCGCGCCATGTCTACCTGGGTCGGGTTTTCAAGAACACAGGTCTTTTTCGCAGTGCAGCCACGCAAAGACGGCAGATCTGGCTGGTCTGTATTTCGCTTGGTCAAACTTGCTTTCCATGCGATTACCTCTTTTTCGACCGTCCCACTTCAAATTGCAACCTTTGTGGGATTTCTGCTATTTATATTCTTTCTCTTTATGATGGGGCAGACATTGTATATGAAAATCAACAACTTCGCGGTAGAAGGATTCACGACCGTCATACTGCTGTTACTTATCATTGGTAGTTTGCTGATGATCTCAAATGGCATCCTCGGTATTTACATTTCGAAGATATATGAAGAAGTGAAGCAAAGACCAAGATATTTGGTGCAAAAAGTGATTGGTAGCAAGAATAATCAGAGTAAATAGGAGGCGTTAGAATGGATCTTATAACGTGGTTACAAACGACGAATAACAACATGTTGTTTATTGTCCTTCTTTCTGTGCTCATTTTGACGGTATTAATCCTCACAAAACTTTCTGATAGTTACAAAGAGACACAGTTGAAAGAAAAGGGCATCAAGTCAATTAAAAAACCGCTTGCCAAGAATCATCAATCGATGTTCACCGAGAAACAAATTCAACTTTTTCTTTTGATTCTCATTGGCGCGATTGCGATTTTTATTCGCGTTTGGAAGTTTGGAGAAATGCCTGCGGGCGTCAATCAGGACGGCGCTATGGGTGCGGTCGATGCGTTGGCGCTATCGCAATATGGGACGGATCGCTTTGGGATGTGGCTGCCCGCACATTTTACTGCCTGGGGTACAGGACAGATGAGCGTGCTCTTGTCATATCTCATGGTTCCTTTCATCAAGGTCTTCGGGTTTTCTGTCATCACCATTCGACTTCCTATATTAATTGCGAGTTTGGCAGCGCTTTACGTGCTTTATGCGTTTGGTTCGAAATTGGTGGATAAAAACTTTGGCTTGATTCTGCTAGCGATTGCTGCGATGAATCCGTGGCAAATCATGGAGAGCCGTTGGGCCATCGACTGTAATCTGTTTCCGCATTTCTTTTTGTTTGGTGCTTATTTCTTGTATTTGGGGCTTTCAAAAAAACGTTACATGTATATTTCTATGGTCTTTTTCGGGCTGTCGATGTATTGCTACGGTGTCGCTTTGTACACGGTGCCGATTTTTCTTGCGACCGCGTTTGTTTACCTACTAATTAAAAAGGTGGTAAACATCAAACAGACGTTGCTTTCAGCGCTCACATTTATTGTCATTTCAGGCCCGTTTGTCACGGTCATGATGATCAACATCTTCAAATGGAATACGATTTACACGCCGTTTTTCACATTACCATATTTTCCTCAGAGCGTGCGCTCGGCGGACATTTTGTTCTTTAGTCCTGATATCGTCTCTCAGTTTTTTCAAAATGTAGAGCTTTTTTTAACCGTCACATTTTTTCAAAGTCATGACACCTTGATTTGGAACGCAATTCCCGGATTCTCCACATTGTTTGTTCCCGCCATTCCGCTTTTATTATTCGGTATGGTGATGTTTTTCTTGAAAACATTTAATAAGCCTAAAACACCCCAGTTGCAGCCGATGGCGCTCAACCAATTGAACGGGTTCTTTCTTATATGTGCTTACTTTTTTGCAGCCGTAGCTTGCGGCATCATTACAAACAATGTTAATATCAATCGCATCAATATCATTTATTACCCACTAATTATTTTTGTAGCCTATGGCATCTACTATCTCTACCAGAAAAGCAAACTTTCGTTACTCGTCATCACCTGTATCTTCACCATGCTTTTTCTTAGTTTTAGTTTAAACTATTTCACACCGAATAAAAAAATGGACACGGCCTTTTATGTGGGCTTTGGGCAGTCGATGGATAAGGTCCAGAATCTCGACTATCAAAAGATATATGTTACGGTCAATACACAATACTATGGTACGATTGATGTCAGCGAAATTCTAACGATGTTCTATCATGAAATTGATGCGGAGTATTTTCAGGGCAAACGCGTTTTGTTTGACAAACAAGGCAAGAAACTTTTGCCATATAAAGAAAGATATCAGTATGTAGATATAGCGGCTATGGTCATTAATCCGAAGGAGAAAGCCGTTTACGTTGTAAACAACGGAGAACTCGGCTATTTTGATCCAGCAAAGTTTAACATCACCAGCTATGAATTTTATAGCGCAATCATTCCAAAGTCGTTGATTTGATGTTGACACCTGGCGTCGGGCTATGGTACAATTCGATAGCCGTGAAGTGCGAGGCTTTTTTTTATTGCCTTTGAAATATACTTTTTGGCTGATAAATTGTGGAGGTGCTAGGAAAAATGAGAGTAAAAATAACAATTGCATGCACAGATTGCAAGTCTAGAAATTATAGCGGGAAAAAGAACAAGAAGAATGATCCCGACAGACTTGAAATGAACAAATACTGCAGATTTTGCAGAAAGCACACAGTACACAGAGAGACTAAATAGTATTTATTTTTAGTGTGAAGGGTGATTATTATGGCTACACCGACGACTACGACTGGTACAAAGGTATCTGTCATTGAAAAAGTAAAAAGATATTTGAAGGATGTTAAAATCGAACTGAAGAAGGTTGTTTGGCCGACGAGACCGCAGTTGATTAATTACACGATTACCGTGCTGGTATTTTGTGTGATCCTTGGCGGGCTTATTTTCTTACTCGACTATCCAATGTCGAACTTTTTCTTGAAAAATCTGACTGCGCCATTAGGACAGTAGAAGGGGGTTAGACAGTGTCTGAAAAGAATCATGATACCACAGAAGATTTAGTTATTGATGTAATCGAGACAGCAGATGTTTCAGAAGCAACCGAAGTGGAAGCGGAAGTTGCGCCTGTCAATCCAAATGCGAAGTGGTATGTCGTACATACTTATTCTGGCTATGAAAACAAAGTCAAACTTGACCTCGAAAAGATTGTTGAAAACCGAGGCATGCACGATACCATTCTAGAGGCCGTTGTGCCGATGGAAGAACAGATTGAAATTAAGGACGGCAAGCGCAAAGCCACATTAAAGAAAGTCTTTCCAGGTTATGTTCTGATCAAGATGGTCATGTCCGATGAAACGTGGTATGTCGTGAGAAATACGCGTGGCGTGACGGGATTTGTAGGACCTGGATCAAAGCCAGTGCCATTATCAGACGCCGAAGTTAAGAACCTTGGCGTGGAAGCATCGGATGCGATTGTTGACTTTGAGGTTGGCGATACCATTCGCGTGAGAACAGGACCGCTTGAAAACTTCATCGGTATCGTAGAAGACATTAATATGGAGAAACAAAAGGCAAGAGTTAAAGTTTCGATGTTTGGTCGTGAGACCCCAGTTGATTTAGAACTGATCGATATTGAAAGAATTAAGTAGTTTGAAGTAGGTAGTTACCGAGTAATCGGATAATATACAAAAATTTTTTATGGGAGGTGGAATTGAAATGGCAAAAAAGATCGTAGGTTATGTAAAACTTCAAATTCCTGCGGGCAAGGCAACGCCGGCTCCACCGGTTGGACCAGCTTTAGGACAGCACGGTGTGAATATCATGGGATTCTGTAAAGAATTCAACGAAAAGACTGCAAAGGACATGGGATTAATTATTCCTGTGGTAATTTCTATTTATGCAGACAGATCGTTTAGTTTTATTACGAAAACCCCACCAGCTGCGGTACTCCTCAAGAAGGCGTGCAAGATTGAAAGCGGCTCCGGTAAGCCAAACAGAGAGAAAGTTGCTACCATTACAATGGAAGAAGTGAAAAAGATTGCTGCGTTAAAAATGCCTGATCTCAATGCTGCAAACATTGATTCAGCGGCAAGTATGATTGCTGGCACAGCGAGAAGCATGGGCATTGTTGTAGAGGACTAAGTAGCGATTACGTGAGTAAAGTTGCATTGCCATTATGAGTGAGTGGGAGGGATTCAGTCCCGAATAAACCACGGAGGAGTGAGAAACATGTTTAGATCAAAAAAGTACAAAGAGAGTGCGAAATTGTTAGATCGTGCTGTGATGTATGAAACCACGGAAGCGTTGGATTTAGTGCAAAAGACAGCAAAAGCAAAATTCGACGAAACAGTTGAAATTCATATCAGATTGGGCGTTGACTCAAGACATGCAGACCAACAGGTCAGAGGTGCAGTCGTATTGCCGCATGGTACTGGTAAGACAGTTCGCGTGTTGGTACTTGCAAAAGGTGACCGCGCGGTAGAGGCTGAAAAAGCTGGTGCGGATTATGTCGGTGCGGAAGATATGGTTGCGAAAATTCAAAACGACAATTGGTTTGAATTTGACGTTGTCGTTGCGACACCTGACATGATGGGTCTTGTAGGACGACTTGGTAAGGTGCTCGGCCCAAAAGGTCTGATGCCGAACCCAAAAGCCGGAACGGTTACGATGGACGTTGCGAAAGCAATCGACGATATCAAAGCTGGTAAGATTGAGTACAGACTCGATAAAACCAACATCATCCATTGCCCGATCGGAAAAGTCTCGTTTGGACAACAAAAACTCGAAGACAACTTTAAGACTTTGGTGGAAGCCGTTGTGAAGGCAAAGCCATCTGCAGCAAAAGGACAATATTTGAAAAGTGTTACCGTCGCTTCGACGATGGGACCTGGCATCAAGATTAACCCTTCAAAATTAGTATTTTAATTTAGGGGTTTACAAAGTTAGCGAGTTTGTAGTATTATGACAAGGCAATTAAATATGTGTGATTACCATAGACAGTAGGTGTCTGACGATTTAAACGGGAAACTGGCCTACCGAGGTTGACAAAAGTGTTAACAAAAGCATTGCTATAATGCCCTCGTGAGTCTATGACGCGCGAGGGATTTTTATTTTTTGAGAAGGGGGGAAACAGAATGCCAAGTAATAAGATATTAGAACAAAAGCAAGCGCTAGTGGCGGACTTGGTCGTGCAGTTTAAAGAAGCCAAAGCTTATGTGCTTGCGGACTATCGTGGCATCACAGTTGAACAAGACACAGCGTTGCGAAATGCACTTAGAGCGGCTGGCGTCGAATACAAGGTTATCAAGAACACATTGACGCGTTTGGCGCTGAAAGAAGTTGGCGTGGAAGGTCTGGATGAGTATTTAGTCGGACCGACGGCGTTTGCGATGAGCACAACGGATGTGGTTGCACCTGCAAAAGTCATGGCTGAGTTTGCGAAGAAATTTGAAAAACTCGATATTAAGGCAGGCGTAGTAGAAGGAAAGACAATTGATGCGAAAGGTGTGGCAGCACTTGCAGATCTTCCATCAAAAGAAGTACTGGTTGCGAAAATGCTTGGAAGCTTCAATGCACCAATCACCGGGTTCGTCAACGTATTGAACGGGAACTTACGAGGGCTCGTATGCGCGTTGAATGCAATCGCAGAACAAAAGGCACAATAACAATGCACGAAATAACAGGAAAATAAAAAAATAAAATCTATGGAGGAATTTAAAATGGCTAGTGACAAAGTAACAAAAATGATCGAAGATGTAAAGGCATTAACAGTTCTCGAGTTATCAGAACTCGTAAAGGCACTTGAAACAGAGTTTGGCGTATCCGCAGCAGCACCTGTTGCAGTTGCAGCAGCTCCAGTTGGCGGCGCAGTTGCAGAAGCGGCTGAAGAGCAAACTGAATTCACAGTAATCTTGAAGGAAGCTGGCACAGAAAAAATCAAAGTCATCAAAGTTGTAAGAGAATTGACTGGTCTTGGTTTGAAAGAAGCGAAAGATCTTGTTGACGGCGCACCAAATGCAGTCAAAGAAAACGTAAGCAAAGACGAAGCAGCAGCAACTGAAGAAAAATTGAAAGAAGCTGGCGCGACTGTAGAAGTAAAGTAAGATTTAAAAAAAGCAAAAGTAAAATGAGGAGCCTGTGCAGTAGCACAGGCTTCTTTTAAAATCACTTGCATAGAGAAGGAGCAATTATGAATTTCTTTAGTCGTCATACCAAGCTTTTGGACAGCAAGCCAAGGCAGTCAGGCATTGATATTGTGAAAGCATGCGCCATTTTTTTCGTGGTCACGATTCACTTTTTCTTAAGAACCGGCTTCTATCAAACAAATATCGTGCCTGCTTCAATGTACTTTGAAACTTGGATGAGAATCGCACTAATTATTTGTGTCCCTTTATTTATCTTGGCGACAGGTTACATCCAGTCGCACAAAATGCCAACCGCAGGCTGGTACAAGAAGCTCCTTCCGATAATCATCATCTATCTGTTCTATTCGATCCTTTTCATTCTCTTCCAGATTTTTTATAAAGGAGAATCGTTTGATTTGTTGAAACGAATTTCTGACATCTCTGCGTTTCGTGCCGATGGCTATTCGTGGTATGTGAACATGTTTATTGGGCTTTTCTTACTTCTGCCATTTTTGAATGTCATGTTTCTGAATTTGGAAAGAAAACACCGTAAAGCGCTGATTGTCACACTTGTTGTGATGGCTTGTTTGCCGGAGTTTATCAATAATCTATATAACGCCACCCCGTTTGGCATTCCAGGCACGAGTGGCATTCTGGTGCCGAACTGGTGGACGGGCATTTACCCGCTGGCATACTATTTCATCGGCGCGTACATCAAAGAATACCAAATTAAATTTCGCAAAGCATTGCTGTTGCTTGGGTTTGTATTGTTGAGCGGGGCGCTTGCCTTGATTACGATCTTTGTCTCAAAGTCGCAAGTCTTTGTTAATTTCATAGGGGATTATGGATCCATTCTGATCCTTTTCATGGCGGTGCTATTTTTTCTTCTCGTCTATGATATTGCGATTAAAAATAAAGTCGTTGCTGCGATCATGCAGAACATCTCAGAACTGACCTTGGACATTTATCTCTGTTCGTTCCTGACCGATGCGATCATCTATGATGTGTTCTTAGTAAAGTATATGAAATCACATCACGACTATTTCGTTTGGTTTATTCCTATTGTGTTGACGGTTTTCGGATTGCCTTTCATCATTAGTAATATCCGAAAATTAATACTGCCAGTCAGGTGATACGAATTGGTTCGCAGGTTGGGTGTGTTAAAAAGGGCATGTCTGTTCCTACTTCCGCGGCAGAGAACCCTTTTTTAACACAAAAAAATCCTTAGAGTATTGGATTTTAACACATGCACCTACCTTTTTGTCTTTGAGACCCTTTTTAAAGGAAAAAAAGAGCCAAAATGAGTCATGAAATCGAGGGGAATTCAGTGTTTTCATGACGGTGTGTTAAGAATGGAAGGTCTAGGGATTTTTTTGTGTTAAAAACCATGGGTCTGCCGCGGGAACAGGCTTAGACAAGCGATTTTTAACACACCCGCGCCAACGTCTCTATCGCACCCGCTGCGAAAACTAGGAATTCCTGTGGATAGCGAAAAAAAGGGGTTGACGAATTCAGACTTGGGTGGTAAACTTAATAACTGCATTATAAATGCGAAGGATTTGTTATTTTTTTGACATGACTAATACTTTACGTGGATTATAGCACGTAATTTTACTTAGGTAAAGTGTCAGAAAAGCAACTTCGTTAAACTGCTTTAGTGAAAGATGAATAAATTATTTCAAATACAAATTTAGAGGTGAATGCTAATGGTACATCCCGTTAAGTTGGGTCGCAGTGAGCGAATGAGCTATTCAAAGACGAAGGATACTTTTGAAATGCCAAATTTAATTGAGGTTCAAAAGAATTCGTTCCAATGGTTTTTGGATGAGGGGTTGCGCGAAGTCTTCAAAGATTTTTCGCCAATTTCGAATTATCGCGACAAGGAAGACCTTGTCATGGAGTTTGTCGATTATTCATTAAAAGACGAGCCCAAATATTCGATCGAAGAATGCAAAGAGAGAGATACGACCTATTCTGCACCTTTAAAAGTGCGTGTTCGTTTGATCAACAAAAAGACTGACGAAATTAATGAGCAGGAAATATTCATGGGCGAATTCCCGCAGATGACACCGACGGGTACGTTTGTGATCAACGGCGCAGAACGTGTCATCGTCAGTCAGTTGGTGAGATCTCCTGGTATTTACTTTAAGAAGACGCTGGATAAGAACGGAAAACCGTTGTTTACCAACAACATCATTCCGAATCGTGGTGCATGGATTGAGTATGAGACCGATGCCAATGACGTGATGTTTGTCAGAATTGACAGAACCAGAAAACTTCCTGTCACGGTGTTGCTACGTGCCATCGGATACGGCACGGACCAGCAGATCATTGATTTGATGGGTGAGCATGAATGCTTGTCCAACACCTTGCAAAAAGACGATGCTCATAGCGTGGAAGATGGTTTGATTGAAATCTACAAAAAGAATCGCCCAGGGGAGCCGCCGACGGAAGACAGTGCGCGGACGTTGTTCAATGGGATGTTCTTTGATTACAAGAGATATGACTTAGCGAAAGTTGGCCGCTATAAATACAATAAGAAACTTTCGATTGCATCCAGAATCGCAGGGAAGTATTCTGCGAGTGAAATTATCAGCCCGGACGGTGAAATTCTTGCTGACGCGGGTAAAGTGATTTCGAAAGAAATGTCTGTAGAAATCCAAAATGCAGGAATCAACGAAGTGACCATTCTGATTGAAGAAGGCAAAGAGCTCAAAATCATTGGAAACAACACCGTTGACATGAAATCCTATGTGAGTTTTGATCCGAAAGAGATCGGCATCACGGAGTTCGTAAATTTTTCCGAGCTGGATAAACTGCTCAAGAGCGGGCTCAGCGAAGAAGAAATCAAAATTGAGGCAGAGAAGAATGTCGCAAGGCTTTCTCCAAAACACATCACCGTGGAAGACATGGTGGCATCCATTAACTATCTGATTTGCCTGCAGTATGGCGTTGGCGAAGAAGATGACATCGACCATTTGGGCAACAGAAGATTGCGTTCGGTTGGTGAGTTGTTGCAGAACCAGTTCAGAATCGGACTTGCGCGTATGGAAAGAAGCATTCGCGAGAGAATGAGCGTACAAGAGCAGGATATTATTACACCACAAGGGTTGATTAATATCCGCCCAGTCGCTGCATCCATTAAGGAATTCTTCGGCAGTTCGCAGCTGTCGCAGTTTATGGACCAAACCAATCCGCTTGCGGAATTAAACAACAAAAGACGTCTAAGTGCCCTCGGCCCTGGTGGTTTGAGCAGAGAACGCGCATCGTTTGAGGTGCGTGACGTACATGACTCCCATTATGGTCGCATGTGCCCAATCGAGACCCCAGAAGGCCCGAACATCGGCTTGATCGGTTCGCTTTCCACGTATGCGAAAATTAATGAATATGGATTTATCGAAGCGCCATACCGTAAGGTTGACGTTAAGACACATAGTGTGACAGAGCACGTGGATTATTTGACGGCCGATGTGGAAGATACCTTCACCATTGCGCAGGCCAATGAACCACTCGATGCAAACGGCAGATTCTTAAATAAGAAAGTTGCTGCGCGTAGAAAAGAGAAAATTGTGGAAGCCGAAGCCGGTGAAATCGAGTACATGGACGTTTCGCCGATGCAGATTGTATCTGTGGCAACTGCGATGATTCCGTTCCTTGAAAACGATGACGCCAGCCGTGCGCTCATGGGTTCCAACATGCAACGCCAAGCCGTGCCGCTCATCAAGACCGACTCACCAATCGTGGGCACGGGAATTGAGTACAGAGCTGCCAAGGATTCTGGTGTTTGCGTGGTCGCAAAAAGTGACGGTGTGGTCTTTAGCGTATGTGCGAAAGAAATCATCATCAAGACAGAAGACGGCAAGACTGAAAATTATAAGATGACCAAATATGTGAGATCCAATCAAGGAACTTGCATCAACCAAAGGCCAATCGTGCGCATTGGAGAAACTGTGAAAGCAGGGGATATCATTGCAGACGGTCCTTCGACGGATCAAGGCGAAATCGCCCTCGGGCGAAACATTCTCATGGGCTTTATGACGTGGGAAGGCTACAACTACGAGGATGCCATTCTGATTAATGAAACACTCGTCATGAACGACGTGTTCTCCTCCATCCATATTGAAGAGTACGAGTGCGAAGCGAGGGACACGAAACTTGGCGCAGAAGAAATCACACGCGAAGTAGTCAACGTCGGAGAAGACACATTAAAAGACTTAGACGAACGCGGGATCATCCGCATCGGTGCCGAAGTACGCACCAACTCCATTCTGGTTGGTAAAGTTACGCCAAAGGGCGAAACGGAAATGACTGCGGAAGAACGATTATTGCGCGCGATTTTCGGTGACAAGGTACGCGAAGTCAGAGATACTTCTTTGCGTGTGCCTCACGGAGAAACTGGAATCATCGTCGATGTCAAGGTGTTCACGCGTGAAAACGGGGACGATCTTTCCCCTGGCGTCAACAAACTGGTGCGCGTCTATATTGCACAGAAACGCAAAATCTCTGTGGGAGACAAGATGGCTGGACGTCATGGAAACAAGGGTGTTGTTTCAAGAATTTTACCAAAAGAAGATATGCCATATTTGCCAGACGGCACGCCGCTTGAAATCGTGTTGAATCCGCTGGGCGTACCATCCCGTATGAACGTGGGACAGGTGCTTGAAGTGCATTTGGGTTACGCTGCGAAGTTGCTAGGTTGGAAGATTGCAACGCCTGTATTCAATGGCGCAACCGAGGCCGATGTCGTAGAGACTTTGAAAATGGCGGGCATTGACGAAGATGGTAAGACGCAATTGCGCGACGGCCGTTCGGGAGAATTGTTTGACAACCGAGTCACCGTGGGCTGCATGTATATCATGAAACTGTTCCATCTGGTTGACGATAAAATCCATGCGCGTTCGACGGGGCCATACTCGCTTGTCACGCAACAGCCACTTGGTGGTAAGGCGCAATTCGGTGGACAACGTTTTGGAGAGATGGAAGTGTGGGCGCTCGAGGCCTATGGTGCAGCGTATACACTTCAGGAAATCCTAACGGTGAAATCGGATGACGTGAGCGGAAGAGTCAAGACCTTTGAAGCGATTGTGAAGGGCAACAACGTGCCAGAACCGGGCATCCCAGAGTCGTTTAAAGTATTAATGAAAGAACTGCAAAGTTTATCATTGGATATCAAAGTGTTCTCGGATAATCAAGAAGAGATTGAATTCAAGGAAACATCGGATGACGAAGTGCGTCGCCTTGGCTTGAACTTCTCGGGTAGAGAACTTGGGTTGGATGAAGACTTAACGATTGATGATCCAATGCTTGAGGATGAGGAAATCTCTGAAATAAACTTACCAAGTGGTATGTTCATTGAAGAAAATGGCGAAATGGTCGATGTGGCTGTTGAGGAAGACATTGATTTGGACCCTGACTCGCTCGAAGAAATCTTCAAAAAAGACAGTATTGTGTTTGAAAAATTCGACGAAGATGACGAAGTTGCCGAGGACATTCTTGATGTTGTTGACGACGATGATAAATTTTAAGGAAGGGAGTCTTGAATCATGAAGGAATTTGGGAATTTTGAATCAATTAAAATCGCTTTGGCATCACCTGAAAAAATCCGCGACTGGTCTTGTGGGGAAGTCAGAAAGCCAGAGACTATAAACTACAGAACGTTAAAGCCTGAGAGAGACGGTCTTTTTTGCGAGAAGATTTTTGGCCCGACCAAGGACTGGGAATGTCATTGCGGAAAATACAAGAAAATTCGTTACAAGGGTGTTGTCTGCGAACGTTGCGGCGTAGAAATTACGCGTGCTGCGGTTCGTAGAGAACGCATGGGGCACATTGAACTGGCTGCGCCTGTCTCCCACATCTGGTATTTCAAAGGGATTCCGAGCCGTATGGGCCTGATCCTTGATATGACGCCAAAGAATTTGGAGCGCGTGCTGTATTTTGCTGCGCACGTTGTGATTGACCCGAAAAACACCCCGCTTGAGAAAAAGGCTGTGCTCAATGAAAAAGAATACAGAGACGCAGAAGAAAAGTACGGCGGCGAGTTTATTGCGAAAATGGGTGCAGAGGCTGTCAAAGAGCTGCTTTCCGAAATCAATGTAGACGAACTTGTGGTACAACTCAGAGAAGAATTGTTGACGACGACCGGACAAAAACGCACGAAGACCATTAAGAGACTTGAAGTGGTTGAGGCATTTAAAAAGTCTGGTAACAAACCAAGCTGGATGGTCA
>Ga0194063_10001199_pt1 | contig 17230 bp, 13 predicted proteins | sample SepL3720m_MetaG_FD_155459 | JGI IMG/M metagenome (GOLD analysis project Ga0194063, IMG submission 155459) | Anoxic zone freshwater microbial communities from boreal shield lake in IISD Experimental Lakes Area, Ontario, Canada - Sep2016-L373-20m | ecosystem: Environmental > Aquatic > Freshwater... | reverse complement strand
GCTTGGTCGGACACAGGAGAAATATAATCGTTTTCCTTATGATAAAGCCGTGGCGGTCACTGGTAATGAGATAAATGATTATTATAAGGTAATATTGGCGGCCGCTAGTTTGGTTATGCCGGAATTAGCTAAAAAGATGGTTCATATTGGTCACGGTATGTTGCGTTTACCATCCGGTAAAATGTCCTCTCGAACTGGTAAAGTAATCACCGGGGAATATTTGTTAAATGAAATAAAAAATAATATTCTAGAAAAGATGAAGGACCGTCAGATGTCTCCCGCCAAGAAAGGGGAAGTGGCGGAGATAGTTTCCATTGGCGCTTTGAAATATTCCATTTTGAAACAGGAGGCGGGCAAGGATATTATTTTTGATTTTGATAAGTCCCTATCTTTTGAAGGAGATTCCGGGCCATATTTGCAATATTCTTATGTCCGAGCAAAATCAGTTTTAGAGAAAGCGGGGAAGGAAGGAGTAAAGCCAAAATTAAATTCCGCGCAAAATATTAGTATTGGGGAACTGCCAAAATTATTAATTCGTTTCCCAGAAATAGTGGAGCGGGCGGGAAAAGAATACGCCCCACATTATTTAGCCACTTATTTAATCCAATTAGCGGGAGCCTTTAGTACTTTCTACGCCCAGGAAACCTTGGTAGATAAAAATGATGTAAATTCTCCCTACAAAGTAGCTCTTACGGAGGCTTTTTCTATAGTTATAAAAAATGGTTTGGATTTGCTTGGTATTAAAGTACCGGAAAAGATGTAAGTTTTTCAGTTGACTTTTAGTCCTATTATGTTATAACTCTCAGTAGAAGTGACCTTACCTATTGTTGGTTGGGTATAAAAATTAGGAGGTAGTAGTGAACGGAAAACGCGCAACATATCATCATCGGGTTGTGGAACTGAGTAAGCCTTCAATCGAGGGAAAGACTCCTTTCTCTCTTTCTTTTGGTCGCTCAGGCCCTCATTTGAGACGTCATTTCCATCATTTGAATCGTCGGGCGGCTCACCGGATTATATCGAAGGTGATTGCTAACATTCTTACATCGACAGAAAAGCAAGCACCGGTGGATAATGACTGGATGCCGAAAAAAGCCAAGGAGTGCGGCTGTATTCAGGTGACAAGTGATAGGGTATTCTTTCACGAAAGGTTTGAAGACCAAGCTATCGCCGGCTAGTCTTCTGTTTCTTTAAGCCACCTAAACGCATATAAGTGTTGGGGTGGCTTTTTAATTTCCAAAAAACTTGCTAAAATAAGCATCTAACTGTATTTTAATATAATGAGTGAAGAAAGTAATAAAAGCCCCAGAGCCAAGAAAGAGGAGCAGACTTTAAAATTTTGGCAGGATAATAAGATTTTTCAAAAGACTTTAGAAAAAGAGTCTCCTAAGGGCGAATATGTTTTTTATGATGGCCCACCTTTTGCCACTGGTACACCGCACTATGGACACTTATTGGCTGGGACAATTAAGGACTATGTTGGACGTTATCAAACAATGAAAGGTAAGCATGTGCCAAGACGGTGGGGTTGGGACTGCCACGGTTTACCAGTTGAAAATATTGTTGAAAAAGAATTAGGTTTAAAAAGTAGAAAAGATATTGAGGAATATGGTATTGAAAAATTTAATCAAAAAGCCCGAGCTAGTGTTTTGACTTATGTAGATGATTGGAAGAAAATTGTCCCTCGTATGGGCCGGTTTGTAGATATGGAAAATGATTACAAGACCATGGACCCATCTTTTACGGAAAGCGTTTGGTGGATTTTTAGCCAATTAAATAAAAAGGGTTTTGTCTATGAGGGTTTTAAATCAATGCATCTTTGTCCTCGTTGTGAGACCACCCTTTCAAATTTTGAAGTAAATCAGGGTTATAAGGATATTACTGATATTTCTGTGACAGTTAAATTTGCGGTGACTGGTGAAGCAAATACATACTTTCTAGCCTGGACCACTACTCCCTGGACATTACCTGGAAACGTTGCTTTGGCGGTGGGCCCAGACATTGATTATGTAAAAATAAAGGTGCAGGCTACGGGGGAGAGTTATATTTTAGCTAAATCACGGTTAGGAATAATTAAAGATGATTACGGTATAGTGGAAGAATTTAAAGGGGAGAAAATAGTAGGCAAATCATATCGTCCTGTTTTTGATTATTACAACAATAAGGAGACAAAAAATATCGAGAATGGTTTCAAGGTTTATGGTGCTGGTTTTGTTACTACTGAGGATGGTACCGGGATGGTTCATATTGCCCCGGCTTTTGGGGAGGATGATATGATTTTAGGTAAAGAAAATAATTTACCTTTTATTCAACATGTTGGTACTAATGGAAAGTTTAAACCAGAAGTAAAAGATTTTGTTGATCAGGATGTTAAACCAAAAGATGATCACCAAGCATCTGATATTTTAGTAATTAAATATTTAGCTGGCAAAGGGACGCTTTTTACCAAGGAAAAAATTATCCACTCTTATCCTCACTGTTGGCGTTGTGAAACTCCACTTTTAAATTATGCTTCGTCTTCCTGGTTTGTGGAGGTTTCAAAGTTTCGTGATAAATTGGTCAAAGCTAATAAGGTGATAAATTGGATTCCCGCTGATATTAAAGAGGGAAGATTTGGCAAGTGGTTAGAGGGAGCGCGTGATTGGGCTATTTCTCGTTCCCGTTATTGGGGCGCACCAATACCAGTCTGGCGTTGCGAGAAATGTAATGAGAAGGAATTTGTTAGTTCAGTCGAGGATATAAAAAAGAAAGCCGGTCACGGTAATAATTTTTATGTTGTTCGTCATGGTGAGGCGGAAAACAATGTTCTTGGTATTATTAGTTCTAATCCAAAAGTTAAACACAATTTGACAGAAAAGGGTCGCAATCAAGTAAAAGAGGCTGCTTTAAAATTAAAAGCCAAGAAAGTGGACTATATCTATGTTTCACCTTTTCCTCGGACCCAACAATCTGCCAAGATAATTGCCGATATTCTTAATATTGATTCTTCCAAAGTAATTACTGACGATAGAATACATGAGGTTTATACTGGTGAATTAGATGGTAAAAGTGACGCTGAATATCAGAGATTTTTTGAATCTCGAATGGAGAAGTTTGATAAAACTCCCAAAGGAGGTGAAAATTATACGGAAATTAAAAATCGAATGACAGATTTCTTGTATGAGATAAATTCTAAACATAATAGTAAAAATATCCTAATCGTTACTCACAATACTCCTTCCTGGCTTTTATTTTCTGGGGCATTTGGTTTAACTCCCAAACAAGCAATAGAAATGAGGCATGAAGCTCATGATTTTATAAAAAATTCTGAAGTAAAGGAATTACCTTTTGCCCCAATTCCGCATAATCATTATTTTGAATTAGATTTACATCGGCCTTATATTGATGAAGTGATTTTGAATTGTAAGTGTGGCGGTTTAATGAAAAGAGTCCCAGAAGTGTTTGATTGCTGGTTTGAATCTGGCTCCATGCCTTTTTCTCAGGCTCATTATCCCTTCGAAAATCTTGATAAGTTTAATCCCAAACCTGGTTTTTTAAGAAAAGGAGTGGGTTTTCCAGCGGAATTTATTGGTGAGGGGCTGGACCAAACTCGGGGTTGGTTTTATTCCATGCTTGTCCTATCCGTAGCTTTATTTGGTAAATCTTCCTATAAAAATGTGGTGGTGAATGGTTTAGCTTTGGCTGCTGATGGTAAGAAAATGTCTAAGAGTTTAAAGAATTATCCGGATCCAATGCTTATTGTGGATAAATATGGTGCCGATGCTCTCCGTTATTACTTACTATCCTCACCGGTTGTAAAAGCTGAGGACCTTTGTTTTTCTGAGATAGGAGTAGATGAGGTGATGAAAAAGATTTTGAATCGTTTGGAGAATGTTCATTCTTTTTATGAAATGTATAGCCAGAACAAATCTGCACCAGTGAAAAATTTTATACCAGTATCTGATAATATTTTGGATCAGTGGATTTTAGCTAGATTAAATCAGCTTATTTTAGAAATAACCCTAGCAACGGATAAATATGAATTAGATCGAGCGGTGAGACCAGTTTTAGATTTTGTGGATGATTTATCTACTTGGTATTTAAGGCGTTCGCGCGACAGATTTAAGTCAGCTGGTACAGATAAAACACAAGCAATAGAAACTATGAGATTTGTATTAGAAGAGCTAGCAAAAATAATTGCGCCATCAATGCCATTTTATGCGGACGAACTTTATCAAAAAGTTAAATCCTTTGCTGGGAAGGAGAGCGTTCATTTGGCTTCTTGGCCAGAGCTCCATAATTTATATAAAAATGAAGGGAAGATTATTACGGACATGGTGGAAGTAAGGAAGCTTGTTTCCTTAGGTTTGGAAGCTAGATCAAAGTCAAATATAAAAGTAAGGCAACCATTAGCAAGACTTAAAATTAAGAGTGCTAAACTAAATGGGGAAAATATTAAAGATTATTTGGAATTAATTAAAGACGAGTTAAATGTAAAAGAAGTAGTGGTTGATGAAGCTATAGTTGAACAAGTAGAATTGGATTTAAACATTACCACTGAATTAAAGGCAGAGGGGCAGTATAGAGAGCTTTCTCGATCGATTCAGGAACTCCGTAAACAGGAGAAATTAAGTACCGCTGATGTTGTAAGTTTAGTAATTAAGACGGATCAGGCGGGAAAAAATTTGGTTCATAAGTTTGAAAATGAAATTAAAAAAACCACTCTTTTAAAAAATATTTCCTTTAGTGATTTCACAGGTGGCACGGCGGTAAAAATTGATAATCTAAATTTTGAAGTAAAAATTTCAAAATAAATGTCACACATTATATATACAACAGAAGGGTTTATCCTAAAAAGTGTTAATTTTGGTGAGGCAAATAAATATTATTTTATTTTTACAGCAGAGTTTGGTTTGATAAAAGCCACCGCTCAGGGTATTCGTCATTTAAAGTCAAAATTACGTTATCATTTGGGGGATTTTTCTTTTTGCCAGATATCCCTAGTGAGAGGTAGGGAAGTTTGGCGTATTACTAGTGTGGAAAAAAATCTAAGCATATCAGATTCTAAAAAAGTTTTACTATTATCTAGAATATATTCATTATTATTGAGATTACTACATGGTGAGGAAAAAAACCTCGATCTTTTTGAGAGCTTAAAACAAGGGTACAATTTTCTAGCAAAAAATGAAGCCACAGAGGATTTTCAAATTAATTTTGAGTGTATCCTGGCCTTAAGGGTATTATCCACCTTAGGTTATTTGGGTAAGATTGGTGATTTTAATCAGTTCACTTCATCGCCGTATTTTACCCCAGAACTTCTCCTTACAATGGCTAATCTCAAGTCTCAGGTTATTGTAGAAATCAATAAATCACTAAAAGAGACACACTTATAATCTATTCCTCCTTTGGAGGATAAATGCTATAATATGACTCATAATTTATGTACGAAGATCCTAAAAGTAAAATTAGTCAATTAGAGAAAATCCTTGATGCTAGGGAAGATCGAGTCTCTGGAAAGGTCAAACGCCACGGCCTTCAGGACCATGATTATAGTATTAATCAAGACTGGGAGGATAATAAAACTGAAGTTGGCGGAGAGATTTTTGGAGCCCCAGAAAAAACAAAAAACTCATTTTTTGCGGTTAAGATTTTAATTGGTTCTATTATTTTTTTTCTTATCGCTTTACTTGTTGTTTTATATAGATTTATGGGTGGTGGTAACGTTGTGTCCGGGAACAATATAGAGGTTAACGTGAAAGCACCAGTGTCAGTAGCGGGAGGAGAAGTATTACCTTTTGAAGTTGAAATAAAAAATAATAACAGTGTTACCTTACTCGGAGCTGATCTGGGAATTACTTTTCCACCGGGAGCACAGGATATTACTGATACTTCACAACCAGCCAAAAAAGTACAACAGTATATTGGGGATGTCTTACCTGGGCAATCAATAAAGAAAAACTTTTCAGTTGTTCTTTATGGGTCTGAAAATGAAAAGAAAGATATAAATATTACCCTAGAATATAAAGTGACCGGTTCTAATTCCTTGTTTAATAAAGCTAAAATTGTATCAGTTTTAGTGAGCTCCGCGCCCGTGACTATTGTGGTGAGCGGACCAACAAGTATTAATACCAACCAAAAGGTAGATTTTACAGTTGATGTTACTTCAAATTCACCCTCACTCATAAAAAATTTATTATTAAAAGTAGATTATCCTTTTGGTTTTTCTTTCACTGGTTCAAACCCCGCCACCTTTTCTCAAAATAATTTCTGGTTAGTAGGTGATTTAGCACCTGGGGCAAAAAGAACTATAAAATTTTCTGGGGCTTTGAGTGGTCAGGAAGGAGAGGAACGTGGCTTCAATTTTAGTCTAGGTTCTCAGTCTAAAACAGATACTTTGGTAATTGGTGTTCCTTTTGCCGCTTCTTTTTCATCAGTTACTATTAAAAGACCATTTGTTAGCGCTGACATATTTTTTGATAAAGAAGATACCTTGGAGTATGTTTCTTCTGCTGGATCTAAAGTAGATACTAGTATCAGGTGGAAAAATAATTTACCTTATGAGGTATCTGATGTAGCTATTGTTGTAAAAATTAACGGTAATGCCGTAAATAAATCTTCAATTCAAGTGGACAGTGGTTATTATAAATCTTCTGACAACACCATTACTTTTAACAAAACAACAGATAGTAGTTTGGCCATTTTGGAACCAGGGCAGTCTGGTGATATTAATTTTGGTTTTAATAGTTTTGGCACTGGTTCTGTAACTGGAGCAGGGTTAACAAATCCTACTATTGTGCTGAACTTTTTGGTTACTGGGCGCAGACTTGATTATGCTGGTGGATCCGCAGACGATATTTTATTTTCCGATGTTAGGAAAGTAAAAATTACAACAAACCCTCAATTATTTGCTAAAGCTTTGTATTATGTTGGTCCATTTCAAAATAGCGGCCCTATTCCACCCAAAGCAGAACAAGAGACAACCTATACTATCACCTGGACAGTTGTGAATCCCCTGAATAATCTTACTAACACTTTAGTGACCGCCACTCTTCCGCCGTATGTGAAGTGGTTGGCTATGGTAAGTCCGGACAAGGAAAAAATTGATTATGATTCAAGCACTGGTTTATTGGTCTGGAATGTAGGTAATATCCCAGCAGGGGCGGGTGTTGTTTCACCGGCTCGTGAGGTATCCTTCCAGGTTTCTTTATTACCTAGTGTTAACCAGATTGGTACTCCACCGAATTTGATTGGTGAAACGACAATAAATGCCAAGGACAGCTTTACGCTTACAGCGGTTTCTAATTCTTTCTTAGCTCTTAATACTAGATTAACAAGCGATCCATATTTTAAAGTAAGCACCGAGACGGTTATAAAGTAGTTGTGAAAAATATTTGTTTAGATATACTGTATTTATAATGAAAACAAAAGATAATGAACTAATGGAGAAAATAGTTTCACTTTGTAAAAGAAGGGGGTTTGTTTTTCAAGGTTCAGAAATATATGGTGGTCTAGCAGGAACCTGGGATTATGGTCCTTTGGGTGTGGCTCTAAAAAATAACGTTAGGGACTTGTGGTGGAAAAAGTTTGTGACCTCACGGGAGGATATGTATGGTGTAGATGCGTCAATCTTAATGAACCCAAAAGTTTGGCAGGCAACAGGGCATGTTGGCGGTTTTTCTGACCCCTTGGTGGAGTGTACTAAATGTCATATGCGATTTAGGGAAGATCAATTACCAGACAAGAATAAGTGTCCAGATTGTAAGGGGGTGCTTGGTGACGCCAGGCAGTTTAATATGTTGTTTAAAACTAATGTAGGAGCGGTTGAGGACGAAACTTCTATTTCATATTTGAGGCCAGAAACAGCGCAAGGAATGTTTGTTAATTATAAAAATATTATTGATTCATTTCATCCAAAATTACCTTTTGGGATGGCGCAGATTGGAAAAGCTTTTAGGAATGAGATTGCCCCGCGTGATTTTACTTTTCGTTCTCGTGAATTTGAACAGATGGAAATTGAATATTTGATTAAACCAGATAAATGGCCGGATATTTTTGAACATTTCCGTCAAGAAATGTTAAGTTGGACTAAAGAGATTGGTTTGAGACCTGAACACGTTTATGAACTGGAGGTGTCTGATACTGATCGAGCTTTCTATTCTAAAAGGACAATTGATTTTGAGTTTGAATTTCCGTTTGGTCGTAGTGAATTATACGGTTTAGCTTATAGAACAGATTATGATCTAAAGAAGCATACTGAATCTAGCGGTGTTAATTTAGAGTATTTGGATGAAGAGACTAAGGAAAAATTTATACCACATTGTATCGAGCCTTCCTTTGGGGTAGATAGAACTGTTTTAGCTATTTTATCTGATGCCTACACAGAGGATAAGATGAATGATGAAGTTCGCGTTTATTTAAAATTTGTTCCCAATGTGGCTCCAGTTAAAGTGGCCGTATTTCCATTACTAAAAAATAGGCCAGTTTTGATTGATAAAGCAAAAAGCATTTATCAGGAATTAAAAAAAGAATTTGGTGCTGTGATGTTTGACGATAATGGTAATGTGGGGAAGAGATATCGTCGTCAGGATGAAATCGGCACTCCTTTTTGTGTGACTGTAGATTTTGACACTATTGAGAAAGATAATTGCGTGACTGTGCGTGATCGGGATACCGGCAAGCAGGAGAGGATAGCGGTGACAAAATTAATAGAATATCTTAAGGTGAAATTAAGCTAATGCAGTATCATAAAAAAGTTTTACCAAACGGACTGAGGGTTATTACTGTACCAATGAAGGATAACCCGACGGTGACTGTTTTGGTATTGGTGGAAGCTGGTTCAAAATATGAAACAAAAGAGAAAAATGGTATTTCTCATTTTTTAGAGCATATGTGCTTTAAGGGAACAGCTAGAAGACCATCTAGTTCGGACATTAGTACGGAGCTTGATAATGTCGGTTCACACTATAATGCCTTTACTTCTCAAGAATATACTGGTTATTATGCTAAAGCCGAATATCGCTACCTAGACGAATTATTAGATGTAGTTTCCGATATGTACCTAAATCCTCTTTTTGATGAAAATGAAATTAGAAAAGAAAAGGGAGTAATTATTGAGGAAATAAATATGTATGAGGATTTACCCCAAAGAAAAGTGCAATTGGTTTTTGAAGAATTACTCTATGGTAACCAGCCGGCTGGTTGGAATATTGCTGGTTCAAAAGAGAACATTAAAAATATCATAAGGGATGATTTTGTTAATTACCGTAAGAAGTTTTATACTTCACACAGTACCACGGTTGTTGTTTCTGGTAATGTTAAGGAAGGGGAGGTAGTCAGAAAAGTGGAGAAAATTTTTTCTCAAGTGCCTGAGCTTAAGCGAGGTAAAAAATTAAAAGTTAAGGATACCCAATTAACACCGGCGGTGGCTCTATTTAAAAAAGAGACTGATCAAGTCCATTTGATTTTAGGCGTTCGCTCGTTTGACGCTTATGACAAAAGAAATTCCGTACTCGATGTTTTGGCTGGTGTTTTAAGTGGAGGCATGAGCGCTCGTTTATTCAAAAAAATGCGAGATGAAATGGGTATCTGTTATTATGTACGAGCCAATGCTGATAAATCAACAGATTGTGGAAATTTCTCTATTAGCGCAGGAGTTGATAGTAAAAGAGTAAAGGAAGCGGTGGCGGCTATTATTGCGGAATTAAACAAATTAAGGACTGAGGTAGTTTCTCCTCTGGAACTAAAAAAGGTTAAGCAGCATTTAATTGGAACAATGTATTTAGGTTTGGAGTCTTCTGACTCTCTAGCTGAGTTTTTTGGCAGTCAGGAAATTATTAATAAGCCCATTAGGACGGCAGATGAAATAAAGAAAGAAATAGAAGCGGTGACTGCTAAAAAGGTCCAAGCTTTAGCAAAGCAGCTTTTTATCGATAAAAATTTAAACCTAGCAATCGTTGGGCGCTTTGAGAGTAAGGCTGATTTTGAAAGTATTCTTAAATTCTAAATTTTGTCTTTTTGTGTTATAATGATTATATGGATCGGTTAGAAAAGAATTTTAATATTACCATCAGCACTGGTCTAATAATAAGGACACTGGTTATTTTAGTGCTAGCCTTCTTGCTCTATAAGATGCTGGATTTGGTTTTGGTGGTACTAACCGCAGTGGTTTTAGCTTCTGCTTTTGAGCCACTTATTAAGTGGTTTGCCAAGTATAAGGTTCGAAGATTGTTTGCCGTTATTATTACCTACGTTTGTGTCGTTCTTGTTTTTTCTGGATTATTATATTTCTTTATTCCACCAGTATTAGATGAGGCCTCAACTTTATTAAGTAATGCTCCAAAATATTTAGATTCTATTACTTTATGGAATCCATTAAATGATACAAAACTTATTGAGACTGGTAAAATTGCTGGCGGCTTATCAGACAGTTTGAATGGTGGTAAACAGTTTATTGATGGTTTGTCTTCTGGAAATGTTCAGACTTCTGCTTTAGGGGATTTAATTGTTAAATTTCAAGGTATTACCGCTAATGCGTCTGAAAGCGTTATTAATATTGTTAGTAATATTTTCGGAGGGGCTTTTTCTTTCATCTTAATCATCATTCTTTCCTTTTACTTAGCTGTACAAGATGAAGGAGTAGAAAAGTTTTTAAGAATTATTACCCCAATTAAAAATGAAAAATATATTATCGATTTATGGAAAAGATCTCAAAGAAAAATTGGTTACTGGATGCAAGGTCAGCTTTTATTAGCTGTTCTGGTTGGTGTTTTGGTTTACCTCGGTTTGATGATTCTAGGAGTTCAAAATGCTCTAGTTTTAGCCGTGTTTGCCGCTGCTTTTGAAATTATCCCTTTGTTCGGCCCAATTATTGCGGCTATTCCGGCCATATTATCCGCTTTTGTTGGAGGTGGTTTAGCGATGGGTATAGCCGTATTTTGTTTATTCATAATTATTCAACAGTTTGAAAACCATTTGATTTATCCTTTAGTGGTAAAAAAGGTGGTTGGGATTTCGCCCATTTTAGTTATTATTGCCCTAATCATTGGAGCTAAACTTGCTGGCTTTCTTGGTATTATTCTTTCTGCCCCAATGGCCGCAATTTTAATGGAATATATTGATGATGTTCAGAAAGATAAACATTTTATGGATGATAAATTACATCAACAAAATCCAGCTTAGTCCCTCCTTAATATATGCCTAATAAATTCTATATTACCACCACCTTGCCATATGTGAACGCTGAACCCCATATGGGTCACGCCTTAGAAATGGTCCGGGCGGACATAATTGCGCGATATAAAACAATGCTAGGTTTCGAAGTATTTTTTAATACTGGGACAGATGAGCATGGTCAAAAGATATATCAAAAGGCCCTGGCGGCACATAAAACCCCAAAAGAGTACGCTGATTTTTATGCTCAAAAATTTCAGGACCTATTAATTTTATTAGGCATATCTGAAGCAGAAGGAATTACTCGTAATTTTATCCGTACTACAGATGGGCACCATGTAAAATCTGCCCAGGAGTTTTGGAAATTATGTGATAAGAATGGGTATATTTATAAAAAGAATTACCAAATAAAATATTGTGTGGGTTGTGAACTAGAAAAAACAGACTCGGATTTGGTAGATGGTAGGTGTCCAGATCATCCAAATCAAGACTTGGAGTTACGTGATGAAGAGAATTATTTTTTTAAATTTTCTGATTTTCAAAAACCACTTTTAGATTTATACGAGAAAAATCCAAACTTTGTCATTCCTGAGCAGAGATATGGAGAAATTAAAAATTTTGTATCAGCCGGTTTACAAGATTTTAGTATTTCCAGACTGAAGGAAAAAATGCCTTGGGGGATAGAAGTGCCTGGTGATAATACTCAAGTTATGTATGTTTGGTTTGATGCTCTGGAAAATTATATTTCCGCAATTGGTTGGCCTGACAATATGGTAAAGTTTGAGTCCTGGCAGGTAGGAACTGGGGGGATGGTTCAGTACTGCGGAAAGGATAATTTACGCCAACAAACTGCTATGTGGCAGGCGATGCTTTTTGCTGCTGGATTACCAAATTCTAGGACTGTTGTGATTGATGGGTTTGTGACCGGGGCCGGTGGAGTAAAAATGAGTAAGTCTTTGGGTAATGGTATTGACCCAGTGGAGTTAACTAATGAATATGGTACGGATGCAATGCGCTATTATGTGGCTAGGGAGCTCCATCCTTTTGAGGACACGAGTATGACCAAGGAGATGTTTAAGGAGGCCTACAACGCAAATTTAGCCAACGGGCTGGGGAATCTAGTGTCTAGGGTGATGAAGATGGCAGAAACAAATTTATTGGAGCCTACTGTGGTTTCAGATAATAAACTTCCAAAAGAATCTGCTGATTTACTAGAAAAATTTGAAATTCAAAAGGCGGCTGATTTGATTTGGCAAAAAATAGCCGAAGCCGATAAAATGATTCAAGAAACAGCACCATTTAAATTAGTAAAGACTGATAAGGAGAAGGGAATAGAGATAATAAAAGATTTGGTGAAACGGCTTTACGTTATAGCCTCAATGTTGAATCCAATTCTTCCGGAAACTTCAAAAAAAATAATAGCTTTAGTAAAGACAAATAAGTCACCATCCATACCACTCTTTTTAAGAAAAGATTAAAAAACAGCGTGATCCTTTATTACGCTGTTTTAACTCTTTATTTTCCTTAAGTATTTTACACTATCTATCCAGATGATTATTGCCAGTAATTGAGCAATCTTTATTAATCTCTCTTTATTCAAGTGCCCTTTGGCGCCCGTTAGTAATTCTTCCATAAACCTTATTCTTATTCCGAATAGTTCACGGAGGATAAGGTAAATTAAGATGGATTCTGTCATTGTCACCTCCCCAATTTATAACAAAAGAACCAAGCGAACTCCAGGTATTATACATATTTTGAGGCTTTATACAATTTGTTATTTGCTATATACTATTTATATGAAATACATTGATATTCATTCGCACTTAGGTTTCGAAGATTACGGAGTGGACCGGGCCCACGTGATAAAGAGAATGATTAACCATAAAGTGGGGACTATTGCCGTGGGTGCGGATTATCAAAGCTCGGTAGAAGCCGTAAGAGTAACTGAGGAGTTTGAACATATTTGGGCCTGTATTGGTATGCACCCCACCCAAATATCGGAGGAAAGATTTGATGAAAATAAATATGAGGAACTGATAAAACACCCTAGGGTGGTAGCAGTGGGAGAGTGTGGTTTGGAATATTTTAAATTAACTGGGGATATTGAAAAGATAAAAATAAATCAACGAGAGGATTTTATTAAGCAAATAAATCTGGCACTAAAATATAATAAACCGTTAATGCTTCATATTCGTGATGGGGAAAAGCGGGGCGAGGCCTATGAAGACGCCTATAGTATTTTAAAAGATTATAAAGGTAAGATAAAAGGGGATGTGCACTTTTTTGCTGGCAGTTTGGACTGGGCCAAGAGATTTATTGACCTAGGTTTTACTATTTCATTTACCGGCCTTATTACCTATATAAAAGATTTTGATAAAATCATTAAAACTGTCCCACTCGAGTCACTTCAAGCGGAAACTGATGCGCCTTATGTTACGCCTGTGCCATACCGTGGTCAGCGTAACGAACCCGCGTATGTTATTGAAGTTTATAAAAAAATAGCCGAAATCCGCGGTGAAGACCCCGAGGGGGTCCGTCTCCAACTCCTCGCCAACGCCAAAAGAGTGTTTGGAATTTAAGTTTATTTCTCTCCCTCCCAAACACCCTTGAACATCTCTAGCATATTATGGGCGAGGGTAGCATCATGAATCTGCACCAAGTAGTGTGGGTGCTGGTTAGTGACGGTCATTATCAGGTAGTCGCCCGCTACCCAAGTGGTGGCGGTAAAGTTATTACTATTTTTCCAGAATTTAATCTGTCTACGCTCATAACCTTTTTTTGCCACTGACTGTTCATCAGCTGTGTTATTTGAGAGGAGTTTTAATTCGATATCTTTTGGAGACCCTTCTCGCCAAAACCAATCAATCCATTTTTGATAGTGAAGAACAAAGGTTGGGTCTTGAAAACCCCACCAAGTTTTATCTTTGTTCATAGTGCTGTTATTCCACTCTGGTGTTTGTTTGTATAAAAAGTTTTCAATATCTTCTTCATAGATGAAACTAATTTTGGGGATAGAATATTTGGTATTCTTAGTAAAGTTTTGTAATTCTGAAGTTACTTGATTGATAAGAATTTTTTTAGCCTGCAAATCTCTTTCTTCTTTTTTAGCCAAATTTTTAAGATCATCTGGGGGGAGGGCAACAAGGTAGCTTCTTGGTCCAGCTATATCCTCGGCGATTACGCCTTTCTCTAGTAGGTCCTTAGCAATACTATAAACGGTGGTGCGATTAATACCGGTTATTAAAGCAATATTGGCGGGGGTGGTTTTTCCTTGTTCCAGCACTGCTAAATATACTTCTATTTCCTTGTCTGTAAACCCTAGTTGTTTTAATGATTCTTTTAACATAGCCCCATCTTAGCATAGTTGTTATAATTCTGTCAACAGTATTATATCTTTATGAAATATAGCTTTTATTGTAATATAAGGGTATTTTATTGATAAAATATTGACAAAAGAGGAAAAAGGGTGTATGCTTATCTTAGTTAGAAACAAATAGATCAAACAGTTCATTCAAAAAAAAGGAGATTAGTGATGAAATTTCTCACCCTCAAAGCAATTCGTAGTTTAGAGGCGCAAATTAAAGTCAACGCAATGATCACACGTCCTGATTGCTTTAATGAGAATGTCAACGAGAGGGAGATGATAAGTATCGCTCATGGAGATGGTCCTGAGCGGCCGAACAACCTTCTTCATGTTTGTCGTTCTAGAGCGGAAAGGCTAGATCTGACTGCAGCTTATGTCAACGCTTGGGTTAACCCAAAGTTGTCGAAAGAGGAGAAGTCAGAATTGTTCGGGGAATTCTTCAATATAAATGAAGAATCCCGCGGGCAGATCACTGCCTATACAATTAGCGGTGACGGACGTGAGCTTCGAGTGTGGACAGACAAAAGTCACACTCTGGCTTCTATGAGAAAATGTCTCAGGCAGTCAGGGAACAAAGGAAGAACGGATTATTTCGAATCACACTTCGATGCGGGTGGCGAGGGATGTCTGTTGGGTGTTTACGCACCGCATTGGATGTCTCGAGAGGTGAATGAGAAATATCTTCAATTCCTTTGTCGGCGAGTAATGCCAATGAAAACCATCACTAAGGTTTGTAAAGGGACAATGTATACACCTTAACAAATCAAAATGGAGACAACCATTTATAAAAATCGGCAAATATCTAAAATATTTGCCTTCTGTCCGAGGGTAATTGCTCTCGCTGATGAGTCCAGCCTAAATCAATTTTATTGATCGGCTAGAAAGGACGAAACAGAAAAGTTCATTAAAAAGGAGGGGGAATAAATGGGTAAGTATGTTGCAACCGTTGGTATGGTCATGGTGCTTACTAGTCAGTTGTTGGCCCAGCCGGCGGTGTCAGTCAGTAGTGGTGTAGCGAATCAGTACGTCGCCTTTGGCAACGGGGGTGTGCTGTATAGCAAGCCGGTCAGTCAGTCAGGCCTCAATATCTCCTTTGGGAACGGTGTTTACGCCGATTTCTGGGGGTCAAAGAGTCTGAGTGGCGACAGCTGGGGATCTAACTCCGGCGACGAGATTGACTATGGTGCAGGCTGGTCAGGTAAGATTGGACACGAGTTCAGTCTGAACATTGGGTTCACATATTTTGATGAGCCGATGGCCATGACCTTTGGGCCTGGCGATGTGTGGTATACGCACGCTAAAGTCAGCCATGACCTGGCGATTTGTGGTCTGGGTGACGTCACGCTCTTCGGAGTGTACGAGAACTACACCACGGTCGCTGGTACATCGTATGAAGGGGGAAATTTGTGGAGTCTTGGGATGAGTAAGTCCCTAAGCCACAAGAGCCTGTCTGTCAGTACCACGGGGGTATTGGTCTATGACGAAGGCACCTTTGGAAACGATCACGGACTTCTGGCCAAAGCCGGTTTGGAGTTCGATTGGAAGGTAAGTAATCATTTGACGGTGGTCTTACCCCAAGTTAACCTCTATGTTCCTTGGACTGTTAGTGACAGTCGGGAAACGGAGATTGTCGCATACGTGGGAGTCAGTATTCACTGACCTTCTCGTTATGTAAAAACCAGAACGCAGTACCTCACGGTATTGCGTTCTTTTTATTTGATATTTAAAGGGTTTTGTGTTAATGTTGGGCCTATGGAAAAAGTCGAAACAAAGGAGAAAGAGGGTGGTGTCCAGGTTTACGAACTTGGTTACCATATAGTTTCCACCGTCGCGGAGGAAAATTTGTCAAAAGAGGTTGAAACTCTTAAGGCAATTGTTCTAAAGGATGGAGGATCGCTAGTTAGTGAAGGCGAACCAAAGCTTATCAACCTCGCTTACTCAATGGCAAAGTCTGTCGCGGACATAAAGAAGAAATTCAACACAGCCTATTTTGGCTGGATAAAGTTCGAGACTAAGTCAGAGTTAATGCCAGCAATAAAGAAGGCCGTGGATTTAAATCCAAACATCCTTCGTTACTTGCTCATTAAGACCGTAAGAGAGAACACTATGTTTGCGCCTAAGCTAAATATTAAAACTTTAAGTAAAGAGGAGGCTCCAATCAAAGCCAAGAAGTCTATTAAAACGGATGAGACGAAAGCTACTTCCCTAGAGGACATTGATAAATCTATAGAGGAATTAGTTGCGGAATAGTTTATTAGTTAAACATAAATCTATGTATCTAAATAAAGCATTTCTGTACGGGAATTTAACCAGTGATCCTGACTTAAAGGCCATTCCATCCGGAGTAAAAGTAACTTCTTTTGGACTAGCTACCAACCGAAGCTACAAGGATAAGGATGGTAATAAAAAGGAAGATGTTCAGTTTCATAATATTGTGGCTTTTGCCAAGCCGGCAGAATTGATCGCTCAATATATGAAGAAGGGACGACCAATATTCATCGAGGGAAGAATGCAAACCCGAAGTTGGGACGATAAAACTACTGGAGTAAAAAAATATCGAACAGAAATAGTAGTAGATAATTTTCAGTTTGGACCATCAGCCCCTGGAGGTGCTCCTGGTAACTTTACTGGAAATAAGAGTGAAAATACTGCAAGTGCTAAGGCCGACAAAATAGATACAATAGAATATCCAACAGAAGAGATAAATCCTGAGGATATACC
>Ga0194063_10001198_pt1 | contig 17231 bp, 13 predicted proteins | sample SepL3720m_MetaG_FD_155459 | JGI IMG/M metagenome (GOLD analysis project Ga0194063, IMG submission 155459) | Anoxic zone freshwater microbial communities from boreal shield lake in IISD Experimental Lakes Area, Ontario, Canada - Sep2016-L373-20m | ecosystem: Environmental > Aquatic > Freshwater... | reverse complement strand
GGGAGGTGGTCGAGCAGATCCGCACGAACCCGGACAGCCGCCGGCTGGTCGTTTCGGCGTGGAATCCGGGCGAGATCCAGTTGATGGCGCTCGCCCCGTGCCATGCGCTCTTCCAATTTTATGTGCAGGACGGCGAGTTGAGCTGCCAGCTTTACCAGCGGAGCGCGGATCTTTTTCTGGGGGTGCCCTTCAACATCGCTTCCTACGCTCTGCTGACGATGATGGTCGCCCACGTGACCGGGCTGAAGCCGGGGGATTTCGTCCACACGTTCGGCGACCTCCACCTATATTCCAACCACCTCGACCAGGCGCGCGAACAGCTTTCGCGCGGTTGCCGTCCGCTGCCGCGCATGCTCCTCAACCCCTCGGTGAAAGCCCTCGGAGATTTTTGTTTCGGAGACTTCACGCTCGAGGGCTATAACCCGCATCCCGCGATCCGGGCGGAAATTTCGGTATGAAAAAAATATGATCGCTATTGCCGCAATGTCGCCGGAGCGGGTGATCGGGGCCGGGGGGAAGATCCCGTGGCACATTTCCGAGGATCTGAAATTTTTCAAGCGCACGACGCTCGGGCATGTGGTGGTGATGGGCCGGAAGACGTTCGAGTCGCTCGGGAGGCCGCTGCCCGGGCGGGAGAACTGGGTGCTTTCGCGCGCGGCTTCGTTTGAAGGCGCACGGGTTTTCCGGAGCCCCGCGGAGATTATTTCTCCCGCTGACGGGCGCGAAATTTTCGTGATCGGCGGGGCCGAGCTTTATACCGCGCTGCTGCCGCGCTGCGGGCAGATCCTCCTGACGCATGTGGACAGGCACGTGGTCGGGGACACTTGGTTTCCGGAATTCGAATCGGAATTCGACGCGGGCGAGGGGATCCAATCCGGCGAGGGTTACGAGATCCGAAGATACCGCAGGCTCAGGGCTCCTGATCCCTTTGGGATAAAACGAAGCGGGCGGGAAAATAGGTGACACTGTTTTTTAACGCGCACTCATTTTTTGACTTACCTGCGAGGGGTGGTATTTGGGAGGTTTCTTCCCATGCCGCAAGCACAACTTCCGCTATTTCCAACAGGAGCCACAAAGATCAACGAGCGTCTGGCTTTTGAGAGGCGGGGCGAACAGATCGTCTATATTAACGGGCACCTGCCGGTGTTCACCCACGAGAGCAAGGACACGGCGAGCTTCAGGTTCTTCACGACGCAACTCATCGCCAACGGCTCGGCCACGCAGGGCGACATCGTGCGAGCGTTCGCCGTCTCGATGACAACGGTGAAGCGATGTTGCCGCGTTCTGCGGGAGCGCGGAGCGAGCGACCTCGCGCGAAGAGGAACGAATCCTGGCGTCGCTGGGCCGCCTCTCGGCAGCCCTCGGGCTTTTGTCCCACAGCAAGAAGCATTTTGGGCTGCCTGCGGGCTACTATCCGATGGAGAGCATTCTGTTGTGCGTGGCGTTTCTGGCCCTGGCCCGGGTGCAATCAATGGAAGCGCGGCAAAAGCTCTGCATGCGCGGGACGACCGACTATTGGGTCAACGCCATGGACGGAGCACCGTTTTTTGCCGTCAGCCAGAGCGCGGATCCGGGGCTGCTTCAAACCTTGGAAAATGAAATCCTGCCCCGGTTGCTCAAGGACGTCCCCAACCAGCCAACCGAGGAGGAGCTTGCGGCCGATCCCCTGCGAGAACGCTTCACGCTCATCTTCGACCGCGCGGGCTATTCCCCGGCGGCATTCAAACGGCTTTGGGAAAAGCGCGTCGCCGTGACCACCTACCACAAAAATCCCGGGCAACCCTGGCCGGAAACGGAGTTCAACCTCCAAAAAGTGACCCTTGTGAGCGGCGAGGAAGCCGAGTTTTCCCTGGCCGAACGCGGCGTGCAACTGCTGCCGGAGTTCTGGGTTCGCGAGATCCGTCAGCACGAGCCCGGTGGCCACCAGGTCGCGATTGTTTCCACCGACTTCCGACGAGATTTGACGAAGATCGCCGCCGGAATGTTCGCGCGGTGGTGTCAGGAGAACTTCTTCCAATACATGAAAAAACACTTCATCGACACCATCCGCCTCATGGCCTACCGGGCCGAGACAAGCTTGACCTGTATCGTGCGTGAAAAACTCACGCGTGAAGACGACGCCCGTTCGCTCGTGCGCCAAATCCTGCGCTCCGCCGCCGATTTTTCCCCGACCAATCGGCTCAAACGCTCACCGTTCGCCTGCACGCCCTGAGCAGCCCCATCCATGATGCCGCCCTCCAGCACCTCTGCGCCGAACTCAACTCCACCGAATCCCCATTCCCGGGAACTTCCTTACGCCTCCTTTTTCAGCCCGTAGGGCTCCCGATTTTTCCACGGGATCAGGAGCCCTGAGCCTTTCCTGTCGATCCAGTCGGCCCCCGATCCGCGCATCCAGCGCCAGACAAACCAGGCGACGGCCATGGAGAGGATCACGGACACGATGACATCGGAAGGATGGTGCGCGCCCATCGCGATGCTCGACCAGGCCACCAACCCGGCGGCGGCAATGGCAATGATCCCCGCGACCGGGCTGGCATAGAGAATGACGGCCGCCAGCCCGAAGGCGGTGGCAGTGTGCCCGGAGGGGAACGAGTTGTAGGCGGGATCGCCGACGAGAAGTTTGCCGTCGTGCCACGGCCCGTAGAATCCCTGCTCGATGCGCGGGCTCTCCCTGGGCCGCGTGCGCCCGGTGGTTAGGCGCGAGGCGTTGGCGACGATGCCGGAAAGGGTCGAGGCGATCATCGCGGCCGCAATGATCCGTGCCCACCGGCGCTTGTTCAGAAGCCGGGCGGCCACCAGGGCGGCCAGGCACGCTCCCATCAACGGCGGCCAGTCGCCGAATTTTCTCACGGCGGAATGAAACCGGAAACCAGAGGACTTTTTCCAGCCCTTCCCGTGCGAGGCGACGACCGCCTCGCGCACCGGCGTGTCCAGCCGGAACGCTCCCCAGACCGCAACGAGGCAGGCGGCCGCAAGGATGATCGTCGGGATTCTGGACATGAAAAAGCGTCAGACGCCCCGCAGTCCGGTGAGGAGGAGTTCGGCGTTCGAGCGGGTGTGCAGGAGGTTCGAGGCGAGCACCTCCATCGCCTCCGCGGCAGGAAGCTCGGAGAGCTGCCGGCGGAGCTGAACGACGCGCTCGTATTCGTCGGGATGAAAGAGCAGTTCCTCGCGGCGCGTCCCCGACTGCACGATATGGATGGCCGGAAAGATCCGCAGCTCGGCGATCGATCGGTCGAGGTGCAGCTCCATGTTCCCGGTTCCCTTGAACTCCTCGAAGATCAGATCGTCCATCCGGCTTTTTGTTTCGATGAGCGCGGTGCCGAGGATCGTGAGGCTCCCGCCCTCCTCGACGTTCCGCGCCGAGCCGAAGAACCTTCTCGGCCGCGCGAGCGATTTCGCGTCCACGCCGCCGCTCATCGTGCGGCCTTTCGTCGGCTGGATATTGTTGTAGGCGCGGGCCATGCGCGTGATCGAATCGAGCAGGATAATCACGTCGCGCCCGAGCTCGACCAGCCGCTGCGATCGGTCGGAGACGGCCTCGCAGATCTGCACGTGGCGCGTCACCGGCTCGTCGAATGTCGAGGCGTAGATCTCGCAATCCAGCGCCCGCCTCATGTCGGTCACCTCCTCCGGGCGCTCGTCCACCAGGAGCAAAATCAGCACCGCGTCCGGATGGTTCTTGCGGATCGATCGCGCGAGCGTCTGGAGCATGAGCGTCTTCCCCGCCCGCGGAGCCGAGGCGATCAGCCCGCGCTGGCCCATCCCGAGCGGCGCGATCAAATCCACCGCCCGCGCCGACAGCTCGGGATCCAGCGGTGTCTCCAAAAAAATCCGCCGGTTCGGGAACAGCGGGGTCAGCTTTTCAAAGTCCGTCGGAGGCTTCCACTCTGCGAACGGAATCCCCTCCACGGAGATCAACTCCGCCACGACGAGCCCCCGCTCGCGGTGCTGGGGCAGCCGGACAGAAAACTCGAGCATCAGGCCCTCGCGCAGTCCGGCGCTCCGCATCAAATGCGGCAGGACAAAGACATCCTCCGGCCCGGGCCTCAAATCGAACGCGGCCCAGCGAATCACCCCGGAATCCCCGTTCCTCTCCAGCAGGCCTTTCCCGGTGAGCCGCCCGCCCTTGGACAGCTGTTGCCGGGCCTGGTCCATGATCAGATGGTGCCGGGTGGAATCCGGACGCACCCGGACCCCCACCTCCCGCGCGCGCTCCAGCAGCGCCTCCAGCGGCAAACGCTGGAGGTCGTTCAAAAATAAATCAGGCGGCCCGTCGGGAGAAGACATGAAAAAAAACGTGTGGAAGAAAAATGCCCGGCCCAAGGAAAGAAATGCCCCGGCCACCGGTCATCGAAAGCCCTTTCCTTACGCGCTGCCCATGAGGATGCAAGCCAAAAAATCGTCTTTGGGCGTATGCCCGTTCCGCCTCCGGACTACGTGGTTGGTCGGGTGAATTTGTAGAAGCTGCATCTTGCCGCTTGCCGGAAAGCCTCAAGCGGAAGATGCCGCTTCGCCGCTTCTACGGTTTGCGCTCGCGAGGAATCTCCGCGACAACCTGCTGGATTTTTGTCGCGGAGCTCCGTAGTATCCCGCCGCATGAAGTATATTTTTGTGACCGGCGGCGTGGTGAGTTCACTCGGAAAAGGCCTTGCGGCGGCATCGCTCGGAACGCTTCTCGAAAGGCGCGGGCTGAAAGTTGTCCTTCAGAAACTCGACCCCTACCTCAACGTGGATCCGGGGACGATGAACCCGTTCCAGCACGGCGAGGTCTATGTGCTGGCCGACGGCGCGGAGACGGATCTCGACCTCGGACATTACGAGCGGTTTACCAATTGCGTGCTGACCCGCGCGAACAACCTCACCAGCGGGCAGGTCTATGAAACCGTCCTCGCCAAGGAGCGCCGCGGAGACTACCTCGGCAAAACCGTGCAGGTGATCCCGCACATCACCGACGAGATCAAAGGCAGGATCCGCGACCTCGGACAAAACTCCGGGGGCGACATCGTGATCACGGAGATCGGCGGGACGACCGGCGACATCGAGGGGCTCCCGTTCCTCGAGGCGATCCGCCAGTTCCTCCTCGAGGTCGGATCGGAGAACGCGATCATCATGCACGTGACGCTGGTTCCGTTCATCAAGGCGGCAGGCGAGCTCAAGACGAAACCGACCCAGCAGAGCGTCGCGAAACTGCGCGAGATCGGCCTCCAGCCCCAGGTGCTGATCTGCCGCACCGAGAAGCCGCTCGGCAAGGACGTCCGCGAGAAGCTCTCGCTCTACTGCAACGTGCCGCTGGAGGCGGTCATCGAGGCGGGCGATGTCGAGCACACGATCTACGAGGCACCCCTGAACTTCCAGGCCGAGGGGCTGGACACGTTTATCTGCAAGATCCTCCACCTCGAAACCCCGCAGCCGGACATGACCGACTGGAAGAAATACGTCCAGCGGGTGATCGCGCCGAAGAAGCGGGTGCGCATCGCGATCGTCGGAAAATACATCGAGCTCCAGGATGCCTACAAGAGCATCTACGAATCGCTCACCCATGCCGGTGCCTCGCACGATTGCGGGATCGACCTCGTGCTCGTGGACGCCGAGGACATCGAAAACGAGGGGGCCGAAAAATTTTTGCGCGGTGTCGCGGGGGTTCTGGTTCCCGGTGGGTTTGGGGATCGGGGTGTTGAGGGGAAGATCGCGGCCGCCCGGTATTCGCGCGAGTCGCGCACGCCGTTCCTCGGCCTCTGCCTGGGGATGCAGGTCGCGACGATTGAATTCGCGCGCCACGTCTGCGGGCTCGAGGGAGCGAACAGCACGGAGTTCGATCCCGCCACCCCGCACCCGGTCATCTGCATCCTCGACGAGCAGAAGGACGTCACGGAGAAGGGTGCTTCGATGCGTCTGGGCACCTGCCCGACCGTCCTCGCCAAGAGCAGCCTCGCCCACCAGGTTTACGGACGCACCGAAATCATGGAGCGCCACCGCCATCGGTATGAGTTCAACATGGCCTACCGCGAAACGATGGAAAGCCGCGGGTTCGTTATCGCGGGCACCTCGCCGGAGGGCGACCTCGTCGAGCTCATCGAACTCGCGAACCACCCGTGGTTCATCGCCTGCCAATACCATCCGGAATTCCAGTCGAAACCAAACTCCCCTCACCCGCTCTTCAAGGGATTCACCTCCGCCTGCCTCGCCCACGAGGGCTGAACCGCACGACCGCGCCCGGCCCGGTTTTTCATCCATGACATCCGCACAGATCCGCCAGTCGTTCCTCGATTTCTTCCGCGGGAAGTCGCACTCGCTCGTGCCCTCCTCGAGCCTGATGCCGGATTCGCCGAACCTCCTTTTCACGAACGCGGGGATGAACCAGTTCGTGCCGATCTTCCTGGCCCAGCGGGTGCCGGATGTCTCGCGCTGGGCGGGCGCGATACCGGGGTCGGACACGCGGGCGGCGGACACCCAGAAGTGCATCCGGGCCGGCGGAAAACACAACGACCTCGACGACGTCGGGCTCGACACGTATCACCACACGTTTTTCGAGATGCTCGGAAACTGGTCGTTCGGCGACTACTTCAAGGCCGAGGCGATCTCCTGGGCATGGGAGTTGATCGTCGGGCAATGGAAATTTCCCCCGCAGCGCCTCTATGCCACGATCTACAGCCCCGATCCCGGAGATCCCGCCGAGCGCGACGGCGAGGCCTGGGAGCTCTGGGCGGAAAAATTCCGCGCGGCCGGGCTCGACCCCGCGGTTCATATCGTCAACGGGAACAAGAAGGACAATTTTTGGATGATGGGCGAGACCGGTCCCTGCGGGCCCTGCAGCGAGCTGCACGTCGATCTGACACCGGCGGGGGACACGCGCGGGGCGCTCGTCAACCAGGGCACCGCCGAGTGCATCGAGATCTGGAACCTCGTGTTCATCCAGTTCAACGCGAACCCCGGCGGCACATTCTCCCCGCTGCCCGCAAAACATGTCGATACCGGCATGGGATTCGAACGCGTGTGCTCGATCATCCAAGGCACAAAAGGATTCACGGATTTTTCCAACGCGAAAATCTCGAACTACGAGACCGACATCTTTCGCCCGATCTTCGACGAGATCGAGGCGCTGAGCGGAAAAAAATACGGATCCACCCTGCCGGGTAGGGTGGGCATCCTGCCCGCCGTGTCCGGCGTCTCGCCGGATACCTCCACAAATGCGAGGCAGGATGCCTCGCATGGCGGGCGGGACGCCCGCCCTACCCGTGACCAAATCGCAATTGACGTCGCGTTCCGCGTCATCGCCGATCACATCCGCACGCTTTCCTTCGCCATCGCCGACGGCATCCAGCCCGGCAACACCGACCGCAACTACGTCCTGCGCCGGATCCTCCGGCGGGCCGTCCGCTACGGCCGCACCCTCGGATTCCACGAGCCGTTCTTCTACAAGCTCGTGGACGTGCTGGCCCGGACGATGGGCGATATTTTTCCCGAGATCCGCAAAAAACAGAAGCATGTCAGCGAAGTGCTCCAGCGCGAAGAGGAGGCATTCAACAAGACCCTCGACAAAGGCATCGCCCTCTTCGAGGCCGAAGCCGGGCGCATCTCGGGTAGGGTGGGCGTCCCGCCCGCCGGTTCGGACATCCTGTCCGAACCAACAGAGATCGGGGCCACATACACCCGTCGCCGTCGCCTTCCACATTTCGAGAAACCTTGGGCGATCTACGCCGTTTCCTTTACGACAGTCAATCGCCGCGTCCTGTCCCCTGACGCTCGTTCAATCGTTCTCGACGCACTGCTTCATTTTCACGATTCGCGCTATGAACTCTTTGGCGCATGCGTGATGCCCGATCATGTCCATCTGCTGGTTCAGCCGTGGATCAAGGAGCAGGATGAACGGGGGGAATCCGTTTTCTGGTCGCTCGGCGAGCTGATGCACTCCATCAAGTCATTCACCGCAAAAGCGATCAATAAGCGCGAGGGAACGGCGGGCAGCGTGTGGGAGCAGGAGAGGTTCGACCGGTATGTGCGCGGAGATCGCGATCTGGAAGAAAAATTCCGCTACATCACCGAAAATCCTTGGCAAGCTGGTTTGGTTGACGGGGCAACAGATTATCCCTGGGTTTGGACGCCGGACTCCGCAGGACGCGGAGTTGGTTCAGGCAAGATGCCTGTACCGGCGGGCGGGACGCCCACCCTACCCGGCACGTTCGCTTTCCGCCTTTACGACGAGCAGGGGTTTCCGCTGGATTTGACCCAGCTCATGGCCCGCGAGCGGGGGCTGTCGGTCGATGTCGCGGGCTTTGAAAAGCTGATGGATGAGCAGCGGGCGCGCGCGCGGGCCGCTCAGAAGCGCCAGGTCATCGAGCTCTCCGAAGTCGGGACGAAGGATGCGACAAGGTTCGTGGGCTACGATGCGCTCTCGACTCCGGCGAAAGTTCTCGAAGTCGTGAGACTCAAGGACAAAACGGCCGTGGTGCTTGATGCGAGCGCGGCTTACGCGGAGATGGGCGGGCAGGTTGGGGACACGGGCGAGATCGCGCACGGGGCCGACTTCTGGCGGATTTCCAACACGCAGAAGACCGGCCACACGTGGCTGCACCTCCTCGATGCGGACGACGCTCCGGAGGTGGGGGCGCTGGTCACGCTGAATGTCGATCCCGCGCGGCGCGCGGCCATCCAGCGCCACCACACGGTCACGCATCTTCTGCACTGGGCGCTGCACGAGGTCGTCTCGCACGAGGCCACCCAGAAGGGATCGTTCGTCGGCCCCGACAAGCTGACATTTGATTTCAACAGCTCCGCTCTCACGGCCGCCCAGGTGCGCGACATCGAGCGGCTCGTGAACGGGCGCATCGTCGAAAATGCCGGAGTCTCGTGGGTCGAAATGCCCTACGCCGATGTGCGCGGACACGCTGGCATCATGCAGTTTTTCGGCGACAAATACGGCGAGTCCGTGCGCGTGGTGCAGATTGGCGGGACTGCCGGCTCGCTCGACGGATATTCGATGGAGCTCTGCGCGGGAACACACGCCAGGGCGACGGGAGAGATGGGGCTCTTCCGCATCCTTGGAGAGGCAGCCATCGCAGCCGGCGTGCGCCGCATCGAGGCGGTCGCCGGCTTGGAAGCCAGCGCGCATGCCGAGCGGGACGCCGGTCGGCTCGTCGCGATCGCCGCACAGCTCAACAGCCCGGCCGCAGAAATCGAAAAGAAAATCGAAAGCCTCCTCGCCCATCACAAAGAACTGGAGAAATCCCTCAAGGCCGCACGCGCCCGCGAGGCCGCCGCGCGGGCGAAGGATCTCGCCGGGCGCGCCGAGACGATCGGAGGGATTCCGTTCCTTGCCGTCGATCTCGGGGCGGTTGACGGAGATTACATCCAATCCGTCGCCGATGCGCTCAAGGGAAATTTTTCCGGCGCGTGCCTGCTCGCGGGCACGGCCAACAACACGGTCGCTCTGGTCGCTTCCGTCTCGCCCGAGTTCACCTCGCGTGTGCAGGCGGGAAAGCTCATCCAGGCGGTCGCGCCGATCATCGGCGGAAAAGGCGGCGGGAAACCGGATGCCGCCCGCGGCGGAGGAAAGGATCCTTCCAAACTGGCCGACGCCCTCGCGCAAGCACGGGCACTCCTCTAATAAGATGGAAAAACCCATGAGCATCCTCAACGGCAAGACGGGCGTCGTTTTCGGCGTCGCGAACAAGCGCAGCATCGCGTGGGCGATCGCGAAGGCGTGGCATCGGGCGGGCGCGAAGCTGATCTTCAACTACCAGGGCGAACGCCTCAAAGAAAACGTCGAGGATCTCGTGGCCGAGTTCGGCCCGGACACGGTTCTCCACCCGTGCGATGTTTCCAAAGACGACGAGATCGCGGCGTTTTTCAAAGAGGTCGCCGGACACACCTCGAAGCTCGACCTGCTTCTTCACGCGGTCGCCTTTGCTCCCAAGGAGGCGCTCGAAGGCCGCTTCCTCAACACCTCGCGCGAGGCGTTCCGGATCGCGCATGACATCAGCGCCTACTCGCTGGTGGCGCTTTCCCGCGCGGCGGTTCCCTTCATGACCGGCGGCGGCAGCATCGTCGCCATGTCGTATTACGGCGCGGTCAAAGTCGTCCCCCACTACAATGTGATGGGCGTCGCCAAGGCCTCGCTCGAAGCCTCGACCCGCTACCTCGCCCACGACCTCGGAGCCCAAAAGATCCGCGTCAACTGCATCAGCGCGGGCCCCGTGCAGACGCTCGCGGCGCGCGGGATCTCGGGGTTCAGCTCCATGATCAAACACTACGAGGAGCACGCTCCGCTCCAGCGCAGTTGCACGACGGACGAACTCGGCCATACTGGCGTCTTCCTCGCGAGCGACGGCGCCTCCGGCATCACCGGCCAGGTGCTCTACGTGGACGGTGGCTACGAGATCATGGGCATGTGAGAAAAGTTCCTCCTGTGATTCTCTGGAGGGATGGCCTCCGTGCCGTCCCATATTTCGGATCGGGGAAGTCGGCGCTGACGGAGCAGCGCCCTCCAGATTTCGCGGTCGGGCTGTGTACCCAAACGGGCGGGACGCCCGCCCCCCTGTGATGAGCTGCCTCCCTGCCACCGCCCTGCCGGAGCCCGCGTTTGCGGCTCCACCGGCGCGGCTTGTGTCCGGCCCGGTTCATATTTGGAGATTCGTTTCTGCCGACAGCGACCTAATTTCCGAAGCCGAGCGCGAACACGCCGACAAATTCCAATCCGAACCCGCGCGAGCCGCATTCCTCGCCGGACGATCGGGCATCCGCCGCGCGGCCGCGATCTACACAGGGCTCGCACCGCAGGATCTTGCGATTTCGCAAACGCCGTCGGGGAAGCCGTTCTTCGAAAACGCGGCGATCCATTTCAACCTGAGCCATTCCGGCGGGGAGGTCGTGGCCGCATTCTCCGCGGATCCGGTCGGGCTGGACATCGAATCGCCCGGACGGTGCCGCGATTTCGCGGAGATCGCGCGCCGGTTTTTCCATCCCGATGAGGCCGCTCGCATTTCCGGGGAGGACGATTTTCTACGCCACTGGACGGCAAAAGAGGCGATGCTGAAACTCGCGGGGAGCGGGCTTGCGGGCGGCCTGGAACAGGCGCGAGCAGCGGACGCAGGTGCCGGGATGCTGGACGGACAACCGGTCTGGATCGAGAGGTTCCGCATCGGCGTGCGGGTGGCCGCGGCCGCCTCATTTCAGCGGTTCGAGGTAAAAGGCTGGTTTCAAATCTGAAAGCTGCTCTACTGGAAAGTTCCATGTCATTTCAAAACCTTGGCCTCTCCGAAACCGTGCTGCACGGTGCCCAGCGGATGGGGTATTCCGAACCGACCCCGATCCAGCTCCGCGCGATCCCTGTCATCCTTTCCGGCCGCGACCTGATTGCCTCCGCGCAGACCGGCACCGGCAAGACTGCGGCCTTCGCGCTGCCCGTGCTCTGCAAGCTCGACCATCATGAGTCGAAGATCCGCTGCCTCGTCCTCGAGCCGACCCGCGAGCTTGCGATGCAGGTCGAGACCGCGTTCCGCGACTACATGCGGTTCATGCACACCGAGGTCACGCTCATCCACGGCGGCGTCGGCTACGGCAAACAAAAAGAAGATCTCGCCCGGAAAGTGGATGTCGTGGTCGCCACGCCCGGACGCCTCCTCGACCACATGCAGCAGGGCGCGGTGGATCTCACCGGCCTCGAGTTTTTGATCCTCGACGAGGTGGACCGCATGCTCGACATGGGGTTCCTTCCCGATGTCCGCCGCATCGTCGAACAGTGCCCGAAAACCCGCCAGACGCTGCTCTTTTCCGCCACCATCCCGGAGGAGATCGGACGCCTCGCCTCGTGGTGCCTCAAAGATCCGGAAAAAATCGAGATCGGCTCGTACCATTCGCCGGCCGAGACCGTCAACCACGCGCTCTACCCGGTCGCCGTCGCCCAGAAATTCGAACTCCTCCTCGCGCTCCTCGCCCGCACGAATTTCGACAGCGTCCTGATTTTCTCGCGGACCAAAGACGGTGCCGACCGGATCTCGCGCGAGTTGAAAAAGAACAACCATTCCGTGGTTGCCCTGCACTCGAACCGCACCCAGACCGAGCGCGTCGAGGCGCTCGAGGGGTTCAAGGCCGGACGCTACGAGGTGATGGTCGCCACCGACATCGCCGCGCGCGGGATCGATATCGCCGGCGTCAGCCACGTCGTGAACTACGATGTGCCCCAGCACCCGGAGGACTATGTCCACCGGATCGGACGCACCGGCCGCGCCCAGAACGTCGGCGACGCGTTCACGATCATGACCGCCGAGGAACTCCCCCACATCAAGGACATCGAACGCTTCATCGGCCAGTCGGTTCCGCGCCTCAAACTCGACAACTTCCCCTACGTCTACACCGCGATTTTCAACGAGGCCGAAGCCGCCGCCGCCCTCAAATCTGCCAAGGGCGTCCGCACCCACAAGGGCATGCGCTTCGGCTCCAAGCGCAGGAAATAAATCAGACGATTTATTCGGCGCAGACACGTTGATCCCCCGGTGGGGAATCGGAAACGGGCGACGTTTTTTGATCGCCAGACGGGCCGGATGGGTGCAGCGATGTGGGATGGCTATGCCGCAGAACTCGATTGCGATCATCTACGATTACGACCAGACGCTTTCTCCGACCTACATGCAGGACGAGGCGCTCTTCCCGGCCTACGGGATCAACCCGGCCAATTTCTGGCAGCGGTGCGCGGACTTGGTGAAGGCGCAGGGGTTCGACAGTGAACTGGCCTACATGAAGGTGCTCCTCGACTGCCTCGAAATGGATCGCCCGACAAATGCCAAGCTGCGGGAGCTCGGGGGGCTTCTGACATTTTACAAGGGGCTGCCTGAGATGTTCGAGGAGTTCCAGTCGGGGCTTCTGACGGTCGAGCAGGAAGCGCACGGGATCAACGTCGAGCACTACATCGTCTCCTCAGGCCTGAAAGCGATGCTCGAGGGCTGCCGGCTCGCGCCGTTTATCCGGAGGATTTTCGGCTGCGAATTCGCGGTCGATGAAAGCGACCGGATCACGTTTCCCAAGCGCGCGATCAGCCACACGCAGAAGACGCAGTTTCTTTTCCGGATCAACAAGGGGATGCTCGAGATGGACGAGGATGTGAACGACCACATGTCCGCCGACCTCCGCCCGATCCCGTTTCAGAACATGATTTACGTGGGCGACGGCCCGACCGACGTGCCTTGCTTTACGGTGATGCGCAAGAACGGCGGACAGGCGATCGCGGTTTACAATTCCGATGACCCGACCCGGGCGAGCTTCAAAAAATGCTACCAGCTCTGCACGCATGCCGACCGGGTGAAGAACATCGCGCCATCGGATTACCGCCGCGGCAGCCATCTCCGGCTTCTTCTCGAAGAGATGGTTCACGAGATTGCAGACCGGATCGTTCAGCGGCGGCGGGATGACCTCGAGGCCGGGACGGTGCGGGCCCCAAAATTCTGAACCACCATGAAAATCCAACGCCATCTGAACCGCAAGGGAAACATCGGCTTCGCACGCCTCCTGCCGGATGGCACGGCGGAAAAACTTTCCGGGAGCCTCGAGTGCGGGTTCTCCGGAACCGGGCGCGCGGCGGATGTGGCGAAGGGGCTCGCTCCGGTGGCCCCGCCCGCAATCTTCTGCACCGGCCTCAACTACCGGAAGCACGCGCAGGAGACCGGTGCCCGCCTGCCGCAATACCCAATCCTTTTCATGAAGTCCCCTTCGGCCGTGCAAAATCCCGGAGATCCGATCCTCCTCCCCACACGGCTCGCCAGCCAGGAAGTGGACTACGAGTGCGAACTGGCGGTCGTCATCGGCCGGACGGCGAAAAATGTCTCCCGCGCCGATGCGATGCGGTTCGTCGCCGGCTACACCTGCGCGAACGACGTAAGTGCCCGCGACTGGCAGATCCGCTTCGGCGGAAGCCAGTGGTGCCGGGGGAAAACATTCGACACGTTTGCCCCGATGGGCCCGTGCCTCGTCACCCCGGACGAAATCCCCGACCCGAACGCTCTCGCGATCCGCACGGTTCTCAACGGGGTGACGATGCAGGACGACAACACCTCGGACATGATCTTCGACGTGCCTGCGCTCATCGAGTTTTTCAGCGGCAGCACGACGCTTCTGCCGGGCACGGTGATCCTCACGGGAACCCCGAGCGGGGTCGGCATGGCGCGCAAGCCGCCCACCTGGCTCAAACCGGGCGACGTCGTGACGGTCGAAATCGAAAAGATCGGCGCCCTGACAAATCCGGTTGCCCTCGAGCCCTGACGCTCGCCCCTGCTGGAAAACAAACAGAAAATCTGAATCTTACCGGAGAGCGCAAAGAGCCGGAGAAAAACAGACTGCTTTATTCACCCAGCGGGCGAGGAGAGCCCTATTTTCTGGCACCGTAGGCGTTGTTGCGATCGGCGACGAAGAGATCCGCCCCGCGGCGCTGCAGAACAAACGTGTTGTTTTCCCCGTATTTCGTCCACGGGCCCGGCGGCACATCGCGAGCATCAACAAATTTCCAGTCCGTGACGTCCGTGCCTCCCATGCCGAGGTAGTCGCGGACGGCGGGAGAAATGTCCAGCCCTGCACCCTTGTTGAGGTTCGCGAGCGGGCGCTGGTCTTTGAAGACATACTGCCAGTGGTCGGTGCGGAACGGCCCGCAGTCCTCCCACTGGGCGTAGGCGATCCGCCCTCTGTAGCGAATCGCGAGCCAGCGGCCTTTGCAGACGGATTTTCCCGGGCGCTCGAACGCCTGCTTGAACCAGGGAATCGCCGCTCGGGACTCGGGCTTCGTGGTTCCGCGGGTCACATCGTTGTACGGAAGCGCCACGTAAAAGGGATTCTGATGGGGAATGAACCCCTTGGGGACAAAATTCCTGCGGGCACCAGGTTCCGGATTGTCGTAGCCGCCGTAGTTCACCGCCCATCGGGCATCCCACGAGCTCTTGTAATTCGGGACCGGATTGTTGGCGGTCGGGCGTTCGCCGACCCAGAAGATGGTCGTCACGATCCGCTGCTTCCACGGATAGCGGTTGAACCCCGCCCGGAAATTCGTCGGAGCGACCACCTGGGGCTCCACTTTCAGGATCTCATTCTGCCGCAGAACCATCGCGTAGTTCTCGAATTCCGGGGAATTGACTCCCCGCGCTCCTGCCGCTCCCGAAAGGAAGCCGACCAGAACAAGAGCCGGAATGCGAATGAAAGTCATGCGTGGATGGAACAAGGAAATTATCCACCGGATTCCCCGCCGCCGCAAACGAAAAAACCCGGCGGTTCCCTTTCCGGTTCGCTTTCTCCAAGGAGTCGGGGCGCCCCCGGCCCGATCACGAAATCGCTTGCGGTTCCGCCGCAGTTTCGGGACCACGGGGACGTCCCCGCTCCCCTGCTTTCCGGTTATGCATCCCATCCCGTTCGCCCGGAGCCGCCGCCGGAAAAAATCTTTCAGCCGGGGGTTGCTTGTTTCCGATTCCCGTGTAAGATTTTACTTGTTGGGGGCGTACTGGTTTCGACTTGAAGTGTGAAACGTGGTTCGCATGCCGAGGATGATTCGTTGGCCTCGTAAAAAATCGGATCAAAAAAACTAAATGCAGATTACGAAGATCTCGCTCTCGCGGCCTAAGTAGCCGTGACGTGTCCCGGCGAACGCCTGCTACGCCGGGATGCGACGACAGCAGGCTAATTTTCCGGCGGGGTGGCCGCGGTGGAAAATGAATCGATTTCGTGGCCGCTCTGGGGCGGGTGGCGTGACGGTTCGCAGCTTCGCCCCGAGATCAAAGACCGCCTAAGCATGTAGAAGGCTGCAGTGATCGCTTGAAGGACAGGGGTTCGACTCCCCTCGCCTCCAGATTTTCGTTTTCACGAAAAACACCATAGAAACCCTGTGTTTATCAGGGTTTGCGGGCGGATGGCTTTTTTCCCTGTGTTCGTTGGAGTTGAGTCTCTTTGAGTCTGGTTTGTTGCGAATGTTGCGAAAATATCCCGCTTGATTCGGCTCCCTTCAATTGAAATCCGCGTCCTTCGCGATCCCTCAAGCGGCGGCGTGTTCGATGATCTGCTCGGAAATAATTCCGTCTGCCCATTTTTTGAGGCGTCTTGACAACCTCGCGGTGCGGGTATCGGGCTCGCGGGAAATATTTTTGGACAACAGACAACGGGAGTTCGATGGTTCCGCGCACGTTTTAAAGGCGTGTTTACCAATATTCTTCTTTCATCCGTCCGAAAAAATGCACAATTGGTCGGCTGGTATGAAAAAACCAGCAACACAAAAACGGGGCGGCCAGCCGGTCGCCGATACGGTCAACATCACAATTCGCGAGCGGGCCACGGGGAGAAAACTCAATCGGTTCGATTGCCCGCGCCATTTGTTTGTGTGCATCGAGAGGGACGCGAGATATCGCGGAACGACTTGGGGACAGCTGTTGCGCTCATTGCTCCGGGATCGTTTTGCGGCGTGAGGTGGGGCTACTCCCCTGGCTGGCGGCGCTGGCGGGCTCGCTGGCGTTGGTAGGCGAGCATCCGGGCGTGGAAGCCGTCCTCATTCCGGTAGCGTTCCCGGAGTCTGTCGCGTGCGATCTTGCGGCGGATCTGCATCCGGTCTTCCGTGAGGGCAAAATACCAAGCGAGATTCCGCGCGAGCTTCGGGGCGGGGTTGCGACGGTATTTCTCCCGTTGGATTCTGTTGCGATCTGCCTGCGTCTGCACCGGGCCGCGCTGGGCGAGGAAAGCGGCGTGTCGGGCGGAGAGCCAACGGGCTGCGGTCATGCCTTCGGGGGTGCCGGGATAGGCTCGGACGAGGTATTTGTTGCGGTGGTAGGCTTGCCGGTCGGAGACGGTCACGGGATCGAGGCGGCTACGCGCTTCCGGTATTTCTGCATCATTCGGACGCGGCGGCGCACCAAGGGCGGGAGCTTCTTTATCTCGGCCTTTGATAGAACCGGATCGGATCTCCATGCGGCATGTCGAGCGGCGCGGGCGGCACGGCGGGCTTGGCGGGCCGGTAGCAGGGCGGCAGCGGCGAGTTCGCGACGGCGGGCAAGGACTTCTGGCCGCGCGTTGTATTCCTTGTGAACGGAGAGGATCTGTGCGCGGTGGCGGCTGTCCGCCACGAAAAATACGGTGTCGCTCGCGCTGAGAAACGATTCCCTTCCTTATCCGCGGAAGTAGAGGTAGGCGCCGACGATGAAAACCATCACCACCGCCGAGGTGAGCACGTCGGTCCAGTGCCAGCTTTCGCGGGTGCGGCGGCGGTCCTCCTC
>Ga0194063_10001197_pt1 | contig 17243 bp, 21 predicted proteins | sample SepL3720m_MetaG_FD_155459 | JGI IMG/M metagenome (GOLD analysis project Ga0194063, IMG submission 155459) | Anoxic zone freshwater microbial communities from boreal shield lake in IISD Experimental Lakes Area, Ontario, Canada - Sep2016-L373-20m | ecosystem: Environmental > Aquatic > Freshwater... | reverse complement strand
ACTTTTGTTACTGTTTGTCATATTATTGTTTGGCTACATTATAACAAGTTATAATCAAGAAGGGAAATTCGTGCATAAAAAGTTCCAATAGCGTCCCACGCTCTCCGCTTTCACCTCGCCGGAGCTTTCAAGCGAAGTCGGGCTTCGTTCAAAAACTCTCCTTGAAAAGTCCTGGGAAAGTACTATAATTAGACTATATGATAACTCAACAGGCACAAATTAAGGTAAACCTCCCTATCCAGCTCAAAGGATATTTAGAAACAAAAGCCGGCAAATTTGGCATGCCCATGGCAGGATACATTAAATATCTTATTCTCAAGGATGTATCAGAACAAGAATATCCTGTCTACACTGCATCAAAAAAAACTGAGAAAGCATACAAACAAGCCAAAAAAGATGAAAGCGAGGGGAATTTAGTATCATTTGACGACTTTAATGCACTATTAACAGACGTGTAATATGGAAATTACTTTTTCACCTGAGGTAGTAAAATACGTAAATGAAGTAAAAAAGAAAAACCCCCAGTTACTCAAAAGAATTCATAAACAAATACAGCTGTTTAAAGTAAACCAGAAACATCCTTCTTTACGAACACATAAATTACAAGGAGATCTTTCAAATACGTGGAGTATTACTATAGAAAGAAATATTCGTATGATCTATTACTTCTCAAGCGATAAAATAGTATTCTTCCGTATGGGAACCCATGATGAAGTGTATAAAAAATAAAAACCTGCGGGATTTTTGGTAGAACGCAGGCGTCTTTTTTTCTTTTTTTGTCCTTTTTTTGTTTGTTTCTTTTTGAATATTCCTTTTTCGCTTTACATTAAATTAAAAATATGCCGTTGCAACAACCCAACTAAATATATTGTAGAATGAGGCTAAAAAAGGTGTTGATAAGTCTCCCACGTTATGCTATAAATAAGTATGGCTAGTTTTTTTATTCTTAAGGAATTTGGAGAAAAAATGAGGATATACCGACAAAGAAAGGGTGAAAGTATTTCACAGGTTGGAATAGCGATTAATATTGATAGAACTCATATATCTAAACTTGAAAATGGCCATGAAAGACCATCGAGACAGATACTTTTGAGATTAATACGCCATTACTCTTTATCAAATATGGAAGCGTCTGAGCTATGGAATCTAGCTGGGTTTCCCACTGGATTAGTAGCATTAGAAAATCAAAAGGAGGTGAATATAAATATGGATGAAAGTCAAAAAGTAAATGTTTCAACAACAAATCAAGTAGAGGTAAAAGTTCCTGATAATAGTGTAGTTTTGTATACTGATACTGTTTTCGTTACTAGATCGGCCTTTGGTTTAGTTCTCGATTTTGCACAAGGCGTAGGCCCAACTAACGAACGAAGAGTTGTTTCAAGAATAGGAATGTCAATTGAGCACGCAAAAAGCTTAGTTGAATTGATTCAAGCGAACATTAATCAGACACAAAAACCAGTAGACGACAAAAAAGGGAAGAAGGTAAACTGAACCTTTACCATACTTCCCTTTTGAATATCTGAAAAAATTATAACACAATAGGCAAATTCAAATTGTAAAGAGAATGGAAGCGGGTGTAAAAACCCGCTTTTTTTATACCAAAATAAATAATATGAATGAAAAAACTATCATAAATTGTGTATTATTTACGAATGAGTGAACAAAGCATATCTCCCCAAAGAATTTTTAGGGCAGGAGTTTCAATGTTACGTAAGGAAGGGCAATATAAAGACCCTCAAGCATATGACTTTGTTGTTGATAAGTTTTTAGGGAGAAGTAAGTTGGCTGCTGACATGGCTGACTGTTTACAAAAATATGTTCCATGTGGATTGGGTGAGACTAAAGTTCTTGATGAGGCTTCTGGAACAGGCGCTATTTCCTTAAATTTAGCAAGTAGAGGTTATAAAACTTTTGCATCTGATATTTCCCAAGAAATGATTGTTCAACTACAATCTAAAGCGACTGAAAAAGGAGTTTCGATAGAATCAGCGCTTGCCAATTCAAATACAACTCTTCCATACAAAGATAGAAGTTTTTCTGCTGTGGTTACAGCCTCTGCGAATAGATATATTACAGATTTAGATACTTTCTTGAGAGAAGTTAATAGAGTTTTAGATGTTGGTGGATATTTTATATGGCCAATATTAGGAGCAGATATTATTCCATGGAAAAGAAATGCAGGATTAAATCAGCCAACATTAAGCCACAATTTAGCCAAAGAAATGGAAAAACATGGTTTTAAAGTAAAAACGGATATGGTCGGTTCTCTTTTTAGAAATACATTAAATGGAGTTCCTGCTTATGCGATACCGACATATCTCATTGGTCAAAAATTAACATCAGGTGGAGAGAATATAAGTCCAAAAAAGTAACTAAATCTGTGCATAGAAAGTTCCAATAGCGTCCCACGCTCTCCGCCTTCGCCTCGCCGAAGCGTGCTACGGCGGACAAAGTCCGCTTAATCCAGCTAAAAGGATACTTAGCAATAAAAGCGGGTAAATTTGACATACCTATGGCCGGATATATCAAATATCTTATTCTCAAGGATGTCTCAGAACAAAAATATCCAGTTTACACTGCATCTAAAAAAACAGAAGAAGCATACAAACGAGCAAAAAAAGATGAAAGCGAGGGGAAATTAGTAGCATTTGACGAATGACAGATGCTCTATTGAAATCAAGTGTTGATTAGCTCATTTTATACTTCTCTTTAATTATTTTCGATACTCTGGAATCAGATATATGTCTGATTCCACGCTTTAAGATATCTTGCCTCAGCTCATTCAGTCCAAATTCATCACAGTACTCAGTAATTTGGAGGATGAAATCTGAAATTCGCGGCGTATTATTTTGGAATATTTGATGATAGACAGTTGAAAATATATCAGTGGCTGTTTTTGTGTCAAATGCCAATCCAAGCTTTTTTGCAATTAATACACTTTCAAATAAAGGAACAATATGGTCGTGATTCATCGAATCATCTGAAATATCATTTAATCTATTCGAATAAAAATTCATATTAGCTGATAATAATTTTTGTAAATTATCCTTCTGATCAGGTAATAAATTTGTTTCATTTTGAGCTGTTTCAAAAATATTTTTAATATAGTAATTTATTTCATTTATTTTTTTATATCCTGGTATGTCTGATTTTTTGAAATGAGGATGTTCTTCATATAAATTCAAAATTGCTTTGTCTTCATCCAAGCAAACAAGTGCAAAATCAATTTGATTATCTATATTTCCAAATGGCGGCTGAATTTCCGGAAGAATGTACTGTAATATTTCTTTTGTCAAGCTATTATTCGGGCTCTTTAGTTTAATTGCTTCTGAAAGCATCGCTATGTCTTTTTGTTGACCGCTATTTATTTTATCACTGATCTCTTTTTTGAGAGATTGTTTTGCATCTCTAGATTCTCGACCATCAATTAATGAATAAAAATCATGCATTAAATAGAGTGTTTTCCCCTTGATTGAATTATCATAACCTTCGCTATTTATTATGCGGTCAGCAAAGGCCTTTAAAGGTGCAAGGTGGTTTTTATCTAATATTGGTCCCCAGGATGAATCGGCGATTGACTCATACAATTCGTCAATCTCAGCTGCAGGTGTTTCTCCTTCCCTTGTTGGGCTGATTAGTTTAATAACTTTGTCTGTTAGCTGTTTTTTTATTTCAGAAGGATTTTCAAAAGAAGATAAGACATCGTCTTCATCACCTTTAAACCTGCGTCTAGGAGTACTCTGCGATGATTGTTCCATTTTTTCTCTCGTCTTTAATTCGGATGTTGTTTGAAGTGACGAACCTAAAGCAGGGTCTTTATACACGATTTGTTGATGAAAATAGTCTCTCAAAGCGGTTGTATCTCCATCAACAACTTGGTCTGTGGTTGTTACACTTTTAATTTTTTGATCGAGTTTTCTTTTATCGTTGTTTTCGATATAGTAGTGGTCATCATAATCGTGTGATAGTTCATCACCTTTACTATTGTACTCAGAAGTAGGGATTGTTTTTTTATTTTTATTGAGTCTCTCTAAAAGCTTATCTAGCGCTAGTGGATTGGTAATTTTTCCGGATAATTCTTGTTTGTTATCTGGTTGTGGATTTTTTCCTTCAATTCCTGATAAAATTTCTAAAGCTTCTCTTCCTTTTTTTTGCTTTAGTTGATCTCTAGCCTTTGATAATTTTTCCCAAGTGGCTTTTGATAGCTCTTTTTTAGGTGAGCTTTTATTCTTCTCATGTGTTGCTATTCTTTTTTGTTCCGCATTCGCAGGACTTTTTCGAATTTCAACTGATTTTGGTTCCATATAGAATTTGGTTAATTTTTTGTCTTATATTAACTATCTTTTCTTCACTAATTTTTTTTTCAATCGAATCTAAATATTTTATACTTATTTTTGCTAAGTCTGGATAAACTTCTTTTAACTTTGGTAATATTTTTTCTAACTCGGTTAAACTAATATTTTCAGGTAGTAACTTGAGAATTTCTTTAGCGACTTTTTCACAATCTTCTTCACTAATTTTTTGAGCAGTAGTTTCTTCGATTAAAACTTTTGCGATATCACACTCTATAGATGATAGTAATGAATTTTTTGTATTTTGGATTACCATATATAGATCATATCTAATATTTGTAATATTTTGTTTAATGAATATTTGTTAGAATTATATTAATGTGTTTACTAGCCTCTCAGATAAAACACAACTGATAGATTCATATATGTTGGAATATTGATTCATATCAAACCAGTAAGCAGTTCTATAATTCTCCCATCCTTCCAGCCTTCGCCTCGCCGAAGCGTGCTACGGCGGACAAAGTCCGTTTAGTAGATCGCGAAGGAGAGATTTGCACGCCGAATCCGCCCAGGGCGGAGAAGGCGGGCTTTTCGTTTTCCTGGTATACTAACCAAATGAACCCCCAAACACGTCTTCGGGAGCAGTATGCAAAAGAACGTACTCTACTTGCTATTGATAGAACGATTCTGTCATATATTCGCACCTCTATGACTATCGTTGTTGTGGGTGTAACTTTCATTAAATTTTTCGATAACGTGCGTATGCAACAGACGGGAGTGGGATTGATTATTGTTGCAATTATTTTAACAGGTGTAGGGATTGTTCGATCGGCTCAAATAAGGAAAAAAATATACGAATATACACAGCAAACTATTTCGTGAATTGTCACACCAGACCACGTCCCTAAAAATTTACATTTTTCACAGACGTCCCGCCGGGACGTCTCTACAAACACACACACATATATATAACCGATGTAGAGACAGGTTTAAAACCTGTCTCTACAAATTTCTTACTTTTCAATCCTCCGAATGATCTTCTCCACTTCCCTATCGTTGATTGCATGATGGGGGCCGCGATGGGAAAGAAGGGCACCCGAAAATGTTTTGGGAATATGCATTAATTCATGAATAAGTGTTTTTATCTTTTCACGTTCGGATAATTTATCAAATCGCTTTGCAACAACCTCAATGATGTAGTTTGCTTTAATCCCTGCCACCTCGAAAAATATTTTTGACATCCCCCAAATCCGGGCGTATGCGCGCGTTTTCGCATCCAAACTACGAATACAATGAATACGTGTTACGTCGATGTGGGTAAACTGCAGTTCAATTACAAGGGTTTCAATTGTTTTTTTTATTTCTGGTGCTCGTTCGTATTTCATAGTTAGGTTGTAGGTTATAGTGGGTAGGTTGTAGGTTTGTAGCTCAAAATGAAATAATAATTTAGAAATGACTTTTGATGATTATACATGTTTTTTTCCCTACTCCCTAAAACCTACAACCCACAACCTGTTTTCTCGCTTCATTCGGCTTGACATGCACCCTCTCTTTTTATTATAGTGAGTATATCTATGCATATTAAAAAAAGCATGCTGCTTTTTATCACCGTCCTTGCTACGGTTTTTTTCGCGTATCCACGCCCTATTCAAGCTCAGTTTAAAAAAGACTTTCTCTACAAGTTTCAAAGCAGGTGGTCTGACATTGCCGTAAATCGATTTGGATCACGTATTTTTATCATTAACGAGTCTTATTCCCGTATTGAAGAATATGACGCCGCGGGTACTCTGAAGGAAATTCACGGAAGCTTTGGAACGGCGGCAGGAGAGTTTAATCGCCCACAAGCTCTTTTTATTGATTCAACAGATGTAACTAACGATTATTTGTACGTGCTTGACACGGGAAACAATCGGGTGCTTCGCTATACAACGGCCCTAGGAGTATCGGGAGCTGCACTTGGAACGCCTACTGCATGGGGCTCCTACGGTACGGGCACTGGTACACTCTTTAACAATCCAACCGGGCTAAGTGGAGACGGTACCTATCTCTACATTGCGGATACCGACAATAATCGCGTTCAAAAATGTACATTGGATGGAGCTACCTGCGTCGCATGGGGCTCCCTTGGCATGAGTGACGCTCAGTTTAGCGGACCTAAAGGAATCACTTATGATTCACTATCGACTCCTCAGCGAGTGTATGTTGCGGATACGGGAAACAATCGGGTTCAATGGTTTAATACCAGTGGCACCTACTTGGGGGAATACGGCTCATATGGATCGGGGACTGGTCAATATGTGCTTCCCTATCGCATCATAATGGGATCTACTAATTCTTACTTCTATGTATTAGATACATCAAATAAAGTACAACGCATTGATAAAACTACAGGACTTACAGAGTCTTCTCTTACCCTGAGTTCTTCTGGGGGAGGAATAACGATCCTTTCTTCTGTGCTTTATGCCACCTCGCTTCCCGCCACATATCAAACATATACTGTTTCTGGCGCTTTCACCCTAGTATCCACTACGGTAAACGACGTAGGACATCCCGTTGACATATCCGTTGATAGTTCGGGAAATTATTATTTGAATAATAACTTCACTCTTCCCTCTCCGGGACGCCCCGTTATCCAAAAGTTTAATTCGTCCTTTGTTCAAACCGCAGAGTGGATAGGCAGTGGCGGCTTTGCACTTGGTGCAAATGGACCGATGGGAATTGGAATTAATACGGGAAATGATGTGTATGTGGCTGATACCGATAATAATAAGATTCAGAAGTTTACCTCAACTGGAACATGGATTTATACTCTTACACCAGGACCCACTCCAGGAGCATTTTCTTCCCCAAAAGATGTAGCGACAGAAGCAACAGGAAAGTTTTATGTAGCAGATACGGGGAACTCTCGCGTGATAAAGTATGATGCTGATGGTACATACCGATGGACGATAGGCCTCCCCACTCCCACTACTGGAGGACCAACTCCCCTTCCTGGTTCTACTCCTGCCCCCTATGGAATAACGGTCGCATCTGATAATAAAATATATGTTGCAGATGCAGGATATCATCGCATTCAACGATTTGATGCGAATGGAAACTACGAAGCCTCATGGGGAGGATTTGGATCCGCTGATGCAAGTGTTCTCTGGCCTAATATTCCTCAACTTCATAGCCCTCAAGGAATGGCAATTGATTCTTCGGGAAATATTTACGTTGCTGATACGGGAAACAATCGTATACAGCGATTTGATCAAAGCGGCACTCTTGCAACACGCGTTATGTGGGGAGCTCGTGGCTCACAGGACGGCAACTTCATTAATCCCCGCAATGTGTTTGTTGATAGTTCAAATAGAGTATATGTGAGTGAAGTAGGAGAAGTTGTGGGGACGGTGCCTGTCAATAGACGTATTCAGGTATTTGGAGATGCAGCAGCTAGCGCAGGCCTCACTATTACTCAATCCGGGGGAACGACGGTAAGCGAAGGACTGACTGAAGCCACAACAGGAATTGATAATTACACGGTAAAACTCAAAACACAACCAAGCTCTACAGTATTGGTATATCTCACCGTCTCCGATCCAAGCCAGGCGACCGTTACCACTCCCACTCTTGCCTTTACTCCATACAATTGGGATATTCCGCAAATCGTTACCGTCATACCTACTCATGACTACATCTCAAACGGCACTCGTAGCGTTACGATTTATCATAAACCATGGACAGATGCCACGACCGGCGACATTAATTATAGGAATGCAACAAATCTTTCATTTTCTAATGTAACTGTAACTATTAATGATATTGTTGATGTGACGGGCGTGACTTTTGAATCAGGATATAATGCAGTGGGCACGGGTACATGGGTTCCTTACCCTGACTTCAATAATGTCCCTTGGGCAACTGAAGGATCAAAACTTACCAACGCCTATTCCATAAAGCTCAATACTAAGCCAACCGCAAGCGTAAAAATTACCCTACTTCCTCCATCTGATCTTACCGTTGATACTACGGAATTTACATTTACTACGAGTAATTTCAGCACTCCTCAATGGGTAAACATCACCCCAGTTCGTGATTATATAGTTGAAGGAACTCATTCAGCATCCATCAATCATGTAGCGACATCGGATGATTTAAGCTATTCATCTCCAAACGCCACATTTAGTTCTACCTCGGGTGCCGTTGGGGTACGGATTCAGGATGTTGATGCGGCTGGAGTCACTGTTTCAAAAAGCGCGGTAACCGTAACAGAAAATGGAGCGACAGATTCCTATTCAATTGTATTAAACTCTAAGCCAACACGGGATGTTTATATTTATCCCACTGATAGTAGTACATCGGCAATCCCGGCTCAGGATCCGCTCGTCACCCTCAATCCTTCCACCCTTACGTTTACTAGCTTAAACTGGAATACACCACAGTCGGTACTGGTAACTGCAATACATGATTACTTAATAAACAGCCCATCAATACGAACTACAGATATCGAGCATCTCTATACTTATTCTTCTGATCCTATCTATGGAAACTTCCCTGTTGCGACTGTATCGGCCACTATCATTGATAGTGATATAGGAGGGCTTCTTATCAGTAGGCCAGGAGGGGGAACAGTAACGGCTACCGAGGGAGGAGCGAGCGACACCTATATGTTCCAACTCAGAAGTCAACCTTCAGTTCCTGTTACTATGACTATTACTTCAACGGACAATCAGGCAACCACATCTGCCTATCTATACTCATTTACACCAACCGACTGGAATATACCTCAATATGCAACGGTGAGTGCAATAAATGATTTTCTTGAAGAAGGAAATACCTATGCAAATTTGAGATATACACTTGCCTCAGTAGATCCAAACTTCAATTTGACCGTCAATCAGGCTGTTTCTATTATTGATAATGATGCGGCTGGATTAACCCTTACCTTACCTAATGGAGTTATTAATATTGCAGAAGCGGGCCCCTCTGACTCCTATTTTGTAAAATTAAATTCTCAGCCTACAGCTACTGTTTCGGTATCTATGGTTGCGCAAACTCAAGCAGCAGCTTCCCCCACGACGCTCACCTTTACAACGGCAAACTGGAATGTAAATCAAGAAGTGATACTTACTGCTATTCAAGACTATATTATCGAAGGAGCTAATACCCAGCTTATTAGCTATATCAGCACCTCTACCGATCCCAAATATGAGGGGAAAACAGCAAGCTTTACTGCAAATATCGCAGATGATGATACTCTCTATCCTGGCGTTTCTATTGTTGAGACAGATGGAGGTACGACTGTAGTGAAAGATGCAACCACAGATACCTATTCGCTGCAACTTACGAGTAAACCTACCTCTACGGTGAAAGTAAAGATTGTAGCGAATGGACCAGAGGCTACGACGTCGGCCGGAATCTATTGGTTTGTGCCGAGCGTCTGGAACGTACCACAAACTGTAACGGTATCTGCAAAAACAAATCCAACAGGAAGTAAGACGGTGGTGTTTGCTCATTATATAACTTCGCTTGATGCTCATTATGCGGGTATCTCTGCTCCTACAGTGACGGTAACGGTGAATGAAAATAGAGGATCATCCTCTTCAAGTGGGCCGGTAAAAGCACCCACTTGTGGCAAGACACCTCCTTACAACGCTCCAAACTTATTCCAAGTAACAACAACTCAGTCGCAAGCGACTCTCTATTTCACTCCTATTCGAGATAATATCACCTATTACTTTATTGCCTACGGATTTGAACCGGGAGATTACCGATTTGGCACGAGCTTTCAAATGGGCCCGTATGACGGCGTAATCAACTACACCGTAAACATGCTCACTGCAGGAACAAAGTATTACTTCACTGTGCGAGGGGGAAATGGCTGTGCAACAGGCCCCTGGAGCGCAGCACTCCCTGCCACTGCGGTAGGTCCTGAAAGTAGTGCTACAGCTATGCGCACATATTATGCAACAGCGCCAAGCGTGTCGGGAGCAGGATCAACGGGCGGAAGCACCGGAGGTTCTTCTCCTACAGGAGGCATTTGGCTCACTCGAGACCTCTTCCCTGGGGCTCAAGGGGCTGATGTGCGATCGCTCCAAGAATACTTAAATGCACACGGATTTACGCTTGCCTCATCTGGCGCTGGCTCCCCTGGCAACGAAACAACCTATTACGGAAATCTTACTGCAGCTGCAGTGCGCCGATTCCAAGAAGCTCATTTTGCAGAGATCCTCAGCCCCCTCGGGTATGCAAGCGGCACTGGAATCTGCGGATGGAGTACGAGGAACTATATAAACAGCCACCCATAAAGCGAATAGTCTGAGTTATTCCGTATTTTTCTCCAATTAAACTAATTAAACCAATTCAACTAATTCAACCAACTTCGACTAATAAATGGTAAAATAGAGAGTTGTAGACCCTGTAGCTTAATTGGATAGAGCAAAAGCTTGCGGAGCTTTAGGTTGCGAGTTCAAGTCTCGCCGGGGTCACCAGAATAATACTCTTCTTAAACCCTAAATACTAAATCCTAAACACTAAACAAGTTCTAAATTCCAAATCGTATATATGTCATTGCGATCCCCCCTGGACGGAGAAGCAATCTTAAAAAATAGATTGCCGCGTCGTCCTTCGGCAAGCTCAGGACTTCCTCGCAATGACATTAATATGCAATCTCTTATTTAGGATTTAGAGTTTATGGTATGGGGTTTTGCTTTAATCCGCGACTCTCGTTGCAAAGACAAGAAGACGTTTAAATGTTGTGCCCAGCGGCCAACACGTTTGAAGCGTGAGAAACTCTTTATTGGTCTTGCGCGTAATATACTCAACTTCTGATGGATCAACTACTTTTGTGTCAATCACGCGGTAAACAAACCGCTCCCCTTTATAAAAAATGTTTATATCATCTCCCTTAACGAGCTTGCCCAATAGGTAAAATATCGCATTGTACGAGCTTACGTTCCACCAATAATCTGTTGAGTGGGCAAAGAGGAATACATGCCCTCCTTCCCCAGGAAATGCCGTGCCCAGCGCCTGGGCTACTCCCTTTTTCAGGGCGTCTGCATATATTTTTTCGTTCGATGCATCTACTCCTGTGATAATACGCGCATTCGCGCCAATTTTGGGAATCACCACGCTAAAATTAGGATCCTCAGGAACAAGCACCTCCGCAACCTGCCCATTTACATTGCGGGTGAGTGAGCCCTTCTCACCTTCTGCTTTCTGAAGAGAAAATGAAATCTCTTCTTGCTTAGTTGCCACCACATACGTCTTTTTATTCCACTGATTGATAAGAAACTGCAGTTCTTGATGGACTGGTTCATACAGCGTACGTGCAATAAAGAATAAGGAAGATAAAATCAAGAAGTTGCCAATCGTGCGCAAAGTAAGGAGAGAGATATATTCATTTCTTTTTACCTTCTTTATATGATGGTGAATGGACGTGGCATTCTTCAAATGATGAGGCATAGTTTCATTGTAACAGATGTGCCAAGGGGGAGACTTGAACTCCCAACCTTTCCCTTAGGACGGGACTGCTCTATCCAATTGAGCTACAATGGCTATCAATGAAAGAATAATAAGCTATAATTATACTACGTATGTTTATCGTAATCGAAGGGATTGATGGGGCGGGCTGCGAAACGCAAGCCACAGCTCTCATCGCAGCACTAACCAAATCGGGCAAAAAGCCCTACTACATTAAGTTCCCTCACTACGACACTCCCGTTGGAAAAATGATTCGGGACTTTCTGTATGAAAATAAGGTGAAACATTCCGCAAGCGAACAATTTCTTCTCTACACCTTGCAGTTTATTTTTGATAAAGCACTTATAAAAGAAAAAATGAAGGACCACATCGTCATTGCCGATCGTTATTTCTCCACAACTCTCTGCTACCAGACTCTGGAGGGGTTTAGCGAAGAAAAAGCAGTGAGATATGCTGATGATTTTGAGATTATCAAGCCAGATGCTGTGTTATACTTGGACGTTTCGCCGGACACCGCCATAAAGTGGAAGTATGGAGAAGATAAGGAGAAGAATTTCCGAGAAAATGACCATTCATTCATCCGCAAGACATACGAAAAATATAAAGATCTCGTAAAACGAAGCGTCTGGGCCCGATGGATTCATGTCAACGGAGAACAGAAGAAAGAAATAGTCACCGAGGAATTATTAAAAATCATTAATACTTTATAACCGTTATAACGGTTATAACAATTATAAAAGTTATATGAAAACTGAACGCACTCTTCTTATTATTAAACCCGATGCAGTAAAACGCGCGCTTATTGGCACGATTATCGAGACATTCGAACGCCCTGGATTGAAACTCATGGCTGCTAAAATGGTAAAGCCAGATGCACAAGTAATAAAAAATCATTATCCTGGTACACCTGAATGGATAAGTGAAATGGGAAATAAAACACTCGCTAGCTTTAAACAGGCGGGAACAGATGTTCAAAAAGCAATGGGAACAAAAGATCCATTGAAACTCGGCACATTCGTATATGACAGACTTATTAAGTATTGGCAAGAAGGACCAATTGTGGTGATGGTTTTTGAAGGACCAAATGCAGTAAATGTTGCACGAAAGCTTCGCGGACATACCATTCCTGCCCTTGCAGAGCCTGGTACACTGCATGCAATGTATTCCTCAGATTCATCCACCGTCTCCTCGGCCCTTGACCGTGTAGTGAAGACATTTGTCCATGCATCAGGGAGTGTTGAAGAAGCAGAGCGAGAAATAGAGTATTGGTTTAAGGGAGTAAAGTTTGAAAATTATAAAAGAGAGGTAGATAGTTTGTATTTGGTAAAGTAATTTATTATTAATTTGTCATGCCGAACTTGTTTCGGCATCTCAAAGCAAATTGAGATCCTGAAATAAATTCAGGATGACACACATATATATATGAAAAAACAAAAGGCTCTTATCATCATAAAACCAGATGCAGTGCAACGCGGACTCGCAGGCACTATCACAAAACGATTTGAACAGGTAGGACTTACTATTATTGGTCTAAAATTCCAAAAAGCAGACTCAAAAACAGTAATCGCTCATTATCCATCAACAGATGTGTGGTTTGAAAAGGTAGGACAAAGAACATTAAAGAACTGTGCAGCAAAAGGCGTTGATCCAAAAGTGGTATTTAAAACAGCAGATGCTGTGTCTATTGGAAAAATCGTAAAGGGATGGCTTATCACCTACTTCCAGGAATCCCCTGTTCTTATCATGGCAGTTGAAGGATATGAATGTATTGAAATTATTCGAAAGATATCAGGAAATACAATTCCTGTTCTCGCAGCTCCTGGCACTATTCGCGGAGACTTTTCCCACGACTCAATTGATTTAGCGAATGAAGCAATGAGACCTCTGCGAAACGCTATTCATGCATCAGATGCAGTAGAAGATGGAGAAAAAGAGGTGGCACTTTGGTTCTCACCGAGCGAGCTTTTTTCCTACGAGCGAGCGGATGAAAAAATAATGTTTCCGTAATAGAGAGGAGCTTGGGCAGCTCGGCAAGGGCTTTTTCAAACGGATAAATAGTGATGTTTTTTTTGTAGAGGGTCTGTTTCCCTCTATATAAGAGATGGAGCTTTGCTTCGGGATAATCTCTCGCAAAAGAATATAAACCTCTGAGGTGTTTTAAAGAAATATTTTGTGTATGTTTTATTTCAAATGCATGAAATCCGCACGGGCCATATGCGATAAAGTCCACCTCAGCCCCCACACCATGCGGGCGAGAGAACCTCGCCCCTACATAATATATTTTTTGCATATGTTTCCTGTAGAGCCGCCCAAATTGGGCGTCTCTACAAATATGTTTTTGTATTTGTATACTGTAGAGACGTGATTAATCACGTCTCTACAAACACATATACATGTACGATTGGATTGATGTAGAGACAGGTTTTAAACCTGTCTCTCCGAATGAAGTCACAAAAATGAGCTTATTTTTAGGATAGAATCACACAGTATTTTTATTTCCGATTTAAAAAATGCAGTATCTGGCTTTACCCCTTCTCTCCATTTAATAAGATCAATCATTTCTATGGGAAAATCTGTGAGCCTTTTTGCAACATCAAGAGGAAAAATCCCCACTGCTTTTGAATTTACATCTGAAAAAATACGTTTCCAATCAACTGTTATTTTTTTTGAAATCATCCATATATCCGCCACATCTTTCGGCTCATCTCTACTCACTAATGCCGATAATTTGTTTGATAAAATACTTTCTAAATTATCAACCCGAGAATAAATTGTCTTATGTTGAAGCTCCCCAAACCGATATTATACATCATTCATAAAATCTACTTTTAAGATATTATTTATTCGCAATGAGGTATAACTTTGAGATTTGATAAGGATTTCGACTGCATATTCTGCACGTAACTGTGCTATTATCGCATCAATGTGCGTGAGAAAAAGAGGTTCACTGTTTACAAAGAAATCAAGGTCATCTGAATATCTATGCTGAAGATAGCACCGAGAAAGGGCCGTCCCCCCGGTAAGATAAAAGGGTGTTTTTAGATTATCAACAGTTTGGAGTACTTTATCCTGCAATGGATACAGGGTATCGTTGTAATAAGAATTCATAGCCATCTTTTATAGCTGAATTAAATAACTTTCCCTTTATAAATACCCATCTTTCTCTTAGAGTGGCGTAGGGCACGAGAGCCATCGCATCATAATAGTTGAGATTTTCTAGTACGCGTGAGATAGCCCAATCTTGATCGAATGTCCCCACTTTTTTTTCCCCCAATAAAATACTGCTAAAGTCTTCTTGAGATAACTGGTAGTCCCACACTAATTTTTTATACATATCCTGTGTCATGAGGTAATTATAGATTATGGGCGACAAAATGGGTAATGCGATAACCCCGCCCCTACTTTACGAGAGAGAGCTTTTCTATTCGAGAGAAGTGCTTTGAATTTCGCGTCACCAACGTCAAGCCGTAGGCAAGAGCAGATGATGCTATGAGCAGATCAAAATCCGCCAAAGGGCATTTTTTCTTTTCTAGTGCTATCTTTGTATCGATATAATAATCCGCTACTTTTTTATCAATGGGGATAATCTGAATAGCAAAGTCTGTGATAAAATGTTCAAATTCTTGTGCTCTCCCCCGCTGCTCTTCTCTTTTTTTTATTCCATAGGTTATTTCAAGCCAAGTAATGATGCTCATACAAGGTTTTTTCGTAATGAATTTGTGCACGAGGTCAACGCCTGGTTTTTTATTATGAAAAAAATCGATAATAACATCAGAGTCAAAAAGATAGCTCATATGCGAGGGGTAAGGGTAAAATCTTTTCTGAAGGCGCTCATGTCTTTCTTTATTTCGGCGGCATCGCTCCCCCATGCGCCTGCGTAGCTTGCAAGCTTTTCATTGGTGGTGATTGTGTCGTTATTTTCTTCTATTCTCACTATTCTCACGATTGGTTTGCCCATTTTTTCCACAATAATATCAATATTGTTGTAATACACCAGGTTCATAAGCTCCCCTAGTTTTGTCCGTGCCTCATATGCTGATACTGTTTTTGTCATAGATATGTTAATTTGATTAATTAATCAAATTGTACAATTGCATCCTTATTTTGTCAAACCCTGTGCGGGAAACGTGCTGTACGGGCAGAGCGCGCTCTGCCCCTACGCACTACGCAATTGGATTGATGTAGAGACAGGTTTTAAACCTGTCTCTACAAATACATGTGCATCTGCGATTGGATTGTACGGTCGGGTCACGACCCGCTCCGACGCACTTCTGCCCTTCTAACCTACGAGGTTGGAGAGATATTCCAACCTCGTAGGTTAATTTATGATTATTGATAGTATTTATTTCCTGTAGAGACGCCCAAATTGGGCGTCTCTACAAATATGTTTTTGTATTTGTTTACTGTAGAGACAGGTTTTAAACCTGTCTCTACAAATACAATATATGTCATTGCGAGCGAAAAATGATACAGCGAAGCAATCTATTTGTTGAGATTGCCGCGTCGCTCAACTAACCGAGACTCCTCGCAATGACATGCAGGGTTAGTTAATTATCCACCAATTCACCTTCAACGCCTCGGAGAGCGGGGCGGCGATGGAGAGCTCAATCGTGGCCTCATCTTTCTTTTTTGCCGCTACAGCCACTGCCTTATTCTCCGGCGTAACAAAGATAAGAGATGTATCTGTAAGTCCCGCGACATGCACGAGGAGCGCGGTGTCCCCTGCTGCCAGCTCTGCCTTTCCAGCTGAGGAACCAAGAGTGGCCCCGCTTGTTGCATCTTTTACATCAAGAATAGTAAGTCTGGTTGTTTTAAGCTCGCGGGCGGTGATTGCTTCTTTTGCCACCAGATTGCCCCATGTATCGATTACTATTTTGCTTCCCATAATTTCCAAGTTTCCCAGCGAATCTTTTTGTAATTTGAGGGGGACGAGAGCGGTTTGAATACTCCCGCTTGCGGATGCATCAGACTCAATAGTGAGTAATCCCAACGTGAGTTTATCGATAATAGAGAGCGAATAGGCTGCGGTCTTCCCCATCAGGGTGAGGCCTGAAGAGGAAGATACAATATTATTATCAAATTGATTGATAAGAGTAAGCTGGGCAGATTCGCTGCTCACGACAAGCCCTGCTTCTAGGGATGTTATCTTTGCCCCAAGCGAAGCCAGGCGAGCGCCTTGAGAGGCAACACTTAATTCTAGTAATTCTAGCTGAGACATCTGCACAGATGCGCCCTGCAGCCCTGACACCTCAGATTTGAGGTTGGCGATATCCCCCGATGCGGAGAGGGAGAGGTGCGCTAGGCCGGCAGAGGTGGAGGCGATAAACGTGTTTGACGCAAAAATAGAGAGTTGTTGCTCCTGGATGGCTTTGACGATGTAAATTGGTAGGGCGGAGAGATTGGTGTCGAGGTACTCGGTGCCGTTGATGGTGGTCTTTCCGACCATCTCAGGGAAGATGGTTTGGATCTCTTGGGCAATGAAGCCGGTGA
>Ga0194063_10001196_pt1 | contig 17268 bp, 15 predicted proteins | sample SepL3720m_MetaG_FD_155459 | JGI IMG/M metagenome (GOLD analysis project Ga0194063, IMG submission 155459) | Anoxic zone freshwater microbial communities from boreal shield lake in IISD Experimental Lakes Area, Ontario, Canada - Sep2016-L373-20m | ecosystem: Environmental > Aquatic > Freshwater... | reverse complement strand
ATCCGGCGTGGCGGCGGGTTGTGGAGCGGGCTGGGCGGGAGCAACAATCGGCAGCGGGGCCGCGGGAAGCGGGGCAGGGGTCTGCGAGAAGGCGGGGAGCGCCGCAACGGCGAGGGCTGCGAGAGAAAAAGAAAAGGGCTTCATGATCCTGCTGCGGGTTGTCCGGAGACGATCCTGCGCCGGATGACGGGGCGAGAGGGAGTCTGGGGGGTTTGTTTTTGGAAGGCCGGCGAACCGGGCGCGGCGGGAACGGCGGGAACGTTCGGCGGCACGTTGACGACGGTGGTCGGTGGCTGCGCAGGAACCGCTGGGCCCGGCCGGGGCGCGGCAATTTGCGGCAACTGGGTGACGGGCTCGGCGTAGGCGAGCGTGGCAATCTGGCCGTTCACGCGGATCGTGGCGCGCATCCGCCTCGGGTTCGTATCGGGGAGATACTCGACAAGCTCCATGTTTTGTTTGTTCGGAATTTTCGAGAGCATGTGGCGGGTCTGCGTGGTTTTATCGAGGACAAAAACGAGCGACTCGCCATCGATGGCAACCGCGCCGGTCAGGGAAAACCTGTCCGCCAGCGGAGAGCTTTCCTCCGCGGTCGGCAGGGAGAACGGCGACCTGTCCAGAAGAAATTGGAACGCGGACATTTCGCGCGGCAGCGCCCACGGGGAATCGGTTTGCGCGATCGCGGCAGCGGCCGCAACCAAGGCAAGGAACATCGCTCGGAAGAGTGGGGTCATGGGCCGGTTGAGGACGGGGGAAGATAATACTGGCGGACCTCCATGTCCACCAGCACATTCGGGGGCTCGGTATCGCTGCGGATGATGAGCTTCGGCACCGAGCGCCACGCGGTCGGCGACTGCTGCGCGAACAGGAATTTGGCGACCCCGGCAAACGGCCCGGAGAGTTTCGCGTGAAGGGCGGAGGCGGTGCCGGTGCCCACCTCGGCCGCGGGGAGAAGGTTTTCCTCCACCACCTTGAGTCCGGCGGCCTCCGCGGAGCTGCGGAATATTTCGAGGAGGCCGGTGCTTGCCCGGTCGGCGGTCGCCTGCTGCGGCTGGTGGGCTTCCATCCACTCCCGTGCGGAACCGATCGCCGAAGCCCCGTCGATCCAGGCCCGGTCTTCGGCACGCCGGCTGAGAGCGGCATCGGTGTCGCGGACGACGGACGTGCGCCACGACATCCAGGCGCGCGCCGCAAACAGATTCAGGGCCAGGAAGATGGCCGAGCAGAAAAAGATCAGCAGGCGGCGTTCATTTGTTGCGAGTTTGCGCATCGGGGCGGGCTCCTTCCATTTCAAAGCGGACTTTGTTTTTTCCTGCAAGCTGCGGCTGGCGCGACGTCCAGTCGTAGTCCTGGAGAACCGGGGATTTTTTCACGCGCTCGAGGAACTGGTAGGCCTGGGAAATGTCCGCGGCCTCGCCCGCGAGGACGAGGCGGCCGTTTTCCAGCGTGAACTGCGTGAGGCGGACTTGCTCGCCCGGAAGCTCGGCTGCGACCGCCGCGAGCTGGTCGAGCGCGAAGTGACGCGGATTGACAGCGGCCTGGAACTCCTTCCATTCCGACACGAGCTTCTTTGCTTCCGCCGCAGCCGGCGCGCGGGCCGCCGCTTCCGCTTTCAGTTTTTCGAGGCGGATCATTTTCCATGCGAGGTCGCCGGCGAGGGCGGCGAGGACGAGGACGTAAGCGGCGGCGGCGAGACCGCCAAGGAATGCCGCGCGCTTCCAGATTGCGTGACGTTCGCCCGCCCGCCGTGCGGACGGCGGGGAAACATCCACCAAAGGATTTGGGATCCGCGGCGGCGGCGCGGGGGAAACGATCTCGACATCCACCCGCAGGGCACCCGCGAGAGACGCACGGTCCTCCTCCGAAAAGCACCCGATGAGCCGGAACGATGCCGGCAGCCCGGGGATGACGTCCTCCGCGCGCAGGCGGAGCGCGAGCCGCGTGATCAACCCGCAGAATGCGGGTCCGGGGGACGGTTCTCCGCTGGCCGAGAACATGACGCATTTTCCGTTCCGGTAAAACCCGAAGCAAAGCGAGCCCGCCTCGCGCCAGATCGCGACATCCGCCTTGCCGGGGTCGAGAAGCCGGGCGGGGATGTCGAAGGAAACGGCTTTCGGGAAATATGCGGCCGCCGGGGAATCATCGCCGACCGCGAGGGAGAGCACCAGCGAACGTCCGCCCGTGGATTCTACCGCGAGCGTGCGGACCTCGGCATCGCGGCGCACGAGATGCCTTCCCGAAAGCTCGAGCCCGGCCAGCTCGCGGGGATCGCCCCCGGCGGCCACCCAGAGCGGCACGGCCAGGACGCTCCGCGTGGGGAGCGCGAGAAGAAGTTTCGGAGCGGAGGCGAGGAATTTTTCCGAGGGATCCCGCTCGCATTTCGGCGCGGATTTTTCCGGGAACTGCCAAAGCTCCCACCCCTCGGCACCCGGGAACAGAACCGCTTCCGGCGCTCTCATTCCTCCTCCGAGTTCATGACCTGGCCCCCGCCATTTTCCGGCGCGATGACGACGATCCGGTGTTCGGTGCCGGCGCAAAATCCCGTGCTCTCGATCCGCCGCACGCCGCCCGCGACATCAAAAAATTCCTCGAGCTGCTCGAGCTGGCGTCCGCGTGCGCCGATGAGCTTGGCCGCCGCCTCGATGGATTCGAATTTGACGTCATCCTCGTTACCTTCGACAGCATCCGGCCCCGCACGCAACTCGAAAAGTGAGCGGCACTGCTCGGAGGTCAGCTCGACCAGCTCGGTCAGAAGCGGTTCCCCGGCGTGCTGGAGGTTGATTTTTCCGTTGTGCCAGACGGTAAAAAGTTCCTGCCAGCCCTCGTGCGAAGCGAGAGCCCGGTCCATTCCTAGGATGGCCTCCATCTCGCGGATATGGATCAGCGGGCGGTTTGCCGGGAAGCCCGCGCGTCCGTCCGCCTCGTATTCCCCGCGTTCGGCGCCCGCGAGGGAACGGAAGTCATCCGCATCAATCCAATCCGCCAGCCCGTCAATCGCGGCGTCGCGCTCCTTCGGGTCCACACCCCAGGCGTCGAACAGGCGAATGAAAATCTCCCGGTGGTTCTGGGCGATCCAGAAGTTCGGGTTGATTTTTCCGGATTCGTCGGAGAGCCGGACCTCGAACCCCTCGGTCTCTTTGCTGCCGCTGTGCAGGAGCGGATCTCCCGGCTTGACGGCCGGATTTAGCCCGATGGCAATGCCGCTGAGCGCGAGTTGGCGGGCGCGGAAAACCCGCTCCGCACGCGCCTCGTCGGCGATCCAGTTGCCCACCACGCCCGCGACAAGCACAACCAGCCCGGCCAGGAACGCAATGCTCCAAAGCACGATCGGCAAAGCAAGGGCGCGGTTCGTGCGGATCATGGCGCGCGCGGCGGCAGGGTGGGCTGCGGATTCGGCGCCGACGCGGCTGATCCGGCGGCGAGGGGTGGGATCCAGAATTGCGCGTCAATGATCGAGCCCCCCATATCGAGCGATTCCATTTCGAGGCGGGCCGTGAGCGGGCGGCCGGCTTCTGGAGGCCACTCGTCCTTCCATTCCCCGTTAGCGAAGAACGACCATTTGACACGCTCGACGCGGGGGAGGAGCGGGATCCAGGAATTGCCGGATTTCAGGCGTTCGAGTTCTTCGGACGACAGATCGCGCGGCACGAGGAGGAGGGCCATCGTGCGGGAGCCGTCGGCACGCGGGCGCGCGGCCAGGATCAGCGAGCCTCCGCCAAGGCTCGGCACGCCGAACACCCCCGGAGCCTCCTCGAAGATCACCTCCGGAACCGGCGCGCCCGAAGGAGATTTCGAAAACCGGAGCTGGATCCGGCCGTTGCGCGGAAGGTTCAGAAACGCGCCGCGGGTGACCTTGATGAACGCTTCGACGCGGCGCACCGCCGCCTGCTCGGACATCGTCGCCCGGCTCGCCTCGCCCGCCGCCGAGGTAATCGAATAAACCGCGCCGGTCAGAAGCCCGAGAAGCATCAGCGCCAGGATCACCTCGAAGAGGGTGAAGGCGGAGGAAAAGGATGAAGGATGAAGGATGAAGGATGAAGGAACTCCGCGGGGACGCGGAGCAATGCGGAATGCGGAATGCGGAATGCGGAATGAATCGACCCGCCAGAGGCGGGGACGCGGACGCGAAGCGGCCCCGCTTCGCATTTCACATTTCGCATTTCCCATTTCTTCGATCATGGTTTGTAGATCAGGATCTCGGCGGATTCCGCGTCCGCTTTTTCCCGGCCGGAGCCGGCGGTGATTTTGAGTTTCCAGAGTCCGGGAATCAGCGTGCCGTTGGTGGTTTTTGCCTCGAAGGGATCGAGCGTTTCCTCGACGCGGATCCCGTTGTTGTCGCGGGCCTCGATGACCCGCCTGCCGTTGAGGGGCGGATCCGACATGGCGGCCGCGAGGCGCGACTCGAGCATGATCCGGGCCAGCGCCCGCTCGCGGGCCTCGAACGCCGCCTGCACCGCGCTGTCCAGCGCCATCGCCAGCCCGGTCACCGCGATCGCAAAGACGCCGAGCGCGACGAGAACCTCGAAGAGGGTGAAGGCTCCGCGGGGACGCGGAGCAATGCGAAATGTGAAATGCGGAATGTGGAATGAATCCACCCGCCGGAGACGGGCATTCGGACTCGGAGCGGCCCCGTTTCGCATTTCGCATTTCGCATTTCGCATTTTATTGGTCCTCGATGACGAGTCCGGTGAGCGGGTCGAATGCGATTTCCAGCGACTCCTTTCCGCTGCGGATCCGCAGGGTGAGCGGCTCGCAGATTCCCGCGCTGTTGAACCCCCAGAATTCATTTTTCTCCGGCTTGCGGAACCGGGATTCCGTCATCCGGAGGATCTCGAGTTTCCATCCTTTCGGCAGCCGGGCGGGCGGGACGGAATCGATTTCCGGGAGCAGGCCGTTTTCCTGGATCGCTATCCGCCGGGCCCCGCATTTCTCGAGGGCGTTCGCGTGGACGCTTTCGACAGTGCGCGCGATGTCGTCCGCGATTTCCTCCCCGGCCGACTTTCCGAACGAGCCTGCCAGATAGGGGACGGTGATCCCCATGAGCACGGCGATGATGCCGATGGCGAGAAGGACCTCGAGGAGGGTGTAGCCCGCCGTCCTACTTGGCGGCGGGGCCATTGCTCTCTTTCCCGATGTCGTCATCGCTCGCTTTGCCGTCCGGGCCGAGCGAGAAGAGATCGAAGCCGCCGGGGTTGTTGCGTCCGGGGTTGAGGTAAATATATTCCGCGCCCCAGGGGTCGAGCGGCACGGCTTTGAGGAGCTGCTTCCATTTGCGCGGCTTCGGGTCGGAGGACGGCATCTGGACGAGCGCCTTGAGGCCCTGTTCGGTGGTTGGCTTCCGGTAGTTGAGCATCTCGTAGGTGCGGAGCTGCATCGAGATCGCCTGGATGTCGCTCTCGACCCGTTGATCCTTCGCAACGTCGATGTTGCCGACGAGCATGTAAATCGCGGAGCCCACCAGCACGGCGATGATGCCCAGCACGAGCATGATCTCGAAGAGCGTGTAGCCTTGGTCGCGGGTTCGGAATGGGGCGGGAGTCTTCACGGAAGGAAACCATCGCCGGAACCGCATGTTTCATCAAGCCCGGGTTTTGTGGCTGGGCAGTCAACGCATCGACCGATCCCGCTTATTCCATCCGTGTTTTCTTGCACCCTTGAAGCGCCAGAAAGAGTCCGAGGGCAATATGCATCGCCAGCACCAGGACGCAGAGGGACGCGTCGGAAAGGCGCGTCTGGATCACCATTTGGACGATGTCGTAGTAGCGTTCCTGGCAGAGTGTCTGCAGCATCCCCGACCAGCTCCAGTAGGCAGCGATGAAGGGTCTCACGAGGGGGCCGAACCATGTGGGAAGAGCGATCACCGCCCCCGAAAGGGGAAGCTGAAAACCGACAAGATAAATCGAGGCCATGGACGCCTGCTCTGCGGTCGGCATGAAGCTCGAAATCGCGAGGCAGACGGATGTCATCGCGGCATTCACAAGAAAAAGGAAGAGCAGTTGGGCGGGCAGGTCGCCCGGGAACGCGCAGGTGAAATGGATGAAGAGCCCCATCCAGAGAGACTGGATCGCCGAGAGGGCGCCGAGAAACAGGATCTTGCTGGCCACATAGGACAAGGGGCTCAACCCCGAGAGTTTCTCCTTTTCAAAAATCTGCCTTTCGGCTGCGATTTCGCGACCGGAGTTATTGGCACCCATGAGCGTGAGGAGGATGACCTCGAACATCACGATCCCCGAGATGAGGCTTCCCACCATGCTGCCCTGGACCAAAAAATCGCGTGCCTCGGTGAGCTGCTGGACGACATTGAGTCCCAGCCCCATGCTCAGGTTGCGGATCTGGGGAAGTCCGTCCCACCCGAAGAGAGCCACAAGGCACGGGAAACCCAGGACCAGACCCGCCTGAAGCCAGAGCTGGGCGTGACTGCGAAAAAAGATCTTGAACCGCCGTTCCACGAGGACGGCAAATTGTCCGGCCAGTCCGGGGCGGGCAAAAAAATCTTTTTTTCCTGCGGCCGCGGGCGGTTCGCCATCGGCGGGCGGTTCCGCCGGGGAAGCGATTTCCTCCTCCCTTTGGTAAGCGGTAGAAAGCTCGAGCCAGGAATTTTTCCAAATTTCCGGGTCGTTTGAGGAGAGCCGGGAATAGACGAGCCCGGGGTCATCGACTTGAAAGTAATGCGTGAGGAGCTCCGGCTTCCCCGCGTAGGCGAGCACCCCTTTGGAGAGCACGACCACGGCATCATAGAAAAGCAGGTGCTTGAGGCTGTGCGTCACGGAAAGGACAAGCCGGTTGCCATCCTGTGCCACCTTTCGCAGCAGGTTCACGATCTCATCCTCGGACTCGGGATCGAGGCCGCTGGTCACCTCGTCACAGAGCAGGATAGGCGGGCTGCTCACCAGCTCCATCGCCAGGGCAAGACGCCGCCTCTGGCCGCCGGAGAGGACTTTGGCATGCCGGTCGCGGAATTCCTCGAGCCCGACTTCGGCGAGGAGGCGCGTGATCATTTCCTCCCTGCGGGCATCGCTCATCCCGGAGACGCGCAGGCGGGCCGAGTAGTCCACGCATTCCTCGACGGTCAGCTCCTCATGGGCAATGCTGAACTGCGGCACATAGCCGAACTCGCCGGGTTTGAAATCCTCCTCGGCCAGGTCGCGCCCATCCCACCGGACAATCCCCTCCCCCTCACCGGCGGACACGCCCGCGATCATTTTCAGCAGCGTGCTTTTCCCGCAGCCCGACGGCCCGAGGATCGCCACAAATTCCCCCCGGCGGAATTTTCCCGAAATGCCGGAAAGAAGCCGTGGGGCATCCTCATCGGGCCCGAGCCGCAACGAAACATTTTCCAAGGAAAGCATGGTCTTCTCAGTGGCCGATCAGTTTCCCGGGGAGGTTCCCGGAGTGGTTATTGCAGCGTTCAGGAGGCTGTTGAAAACCTGTTTGGCGGGCACGGGAATTGCATCAGCGGCGTTGAGAAGATCGCTCCCTTTTTTGATGGCGGCATCCTTTGTGGCGGCGATCAGGCGCGCCGAGAGATCCTCGTGGGGATCCGCGGAGGTTCCCGCGAGTTTCACCTCCGTCCAGAGATAGCCGTCGCGCTCTGCGGTGAAAACGCGGTCGCTGGTGCCGGGAAGCCAGCGGAGAGCCGATGAGCCGACCCCTACGCGAAAGCTCCCGGAGAGATTTCCGTCGGAGATCACCCGGTCGGACTCCACACGCAGGAAGCCTTTCGATTCCAGCAGGAAGCCGGTCACGACAAGCGAGGCGGGCGACCATTCAAACTTCCCGGAGATCTCGTCAATCGGCAGATGGGCGAACTGGGGGGAGCTTGAAAAAACGGCCAGCCGGTCGAGCAGCGGAAGATTCTGCAACTGCCCCTCGGACAGTTGGAATTGCCCGGCAACCTTCCACCGGCCCTCGTCGGCCTGCTGCAAAGTGCAGGAGCCGCTGAAGCCGCCCGATAGCCGGCTCGTCCATTCGGATGGCAAGAGTTGAGCAACATCCACCTGGCTCCATGTCAGGTTGAGCCTGGTGTCGGATCCGACCTGGCCGGCCAGCGAAAGCTTCCCGGAATTCCCCACGCGAAAATGCGATTCGGTGATGAAGAGCGTGTTCCCTTGGAGCCGGGCGTGGTAATCCGTGATCCCCATCTTCCCGGCCAGCGGCGCGGTCAGCGTCCCCCCCTCGCCGGAGATGGCCCACCCGCCGGAATCCGATCGCGCCAGCAACCGGGTATTCGCAGCGGAGAGAAATTCCTGCCCCGGCAAAAATGAAAATTTCATGTTCGCGTTTCCGACGGAAACCTCGCCGATTTCAAACTTCTGCGGGAGGAACGCGGCGATCCCCGATGGGGCCGGCGGCGGGGCGGATGAAGGAGAGGGAGTTTTCCCGGCGGCGTAGGGGAGGAAGGAGGCGTTCAGTTGCAGCACCTCGATCCGCTCGATCCGCCAGACCCCGCCGAGCAGGGAGCGCCAGTTCACATCGGCGCGCAGCTCGTTGGCGCCGAGCGACTCGACCGGAGAATTTCCCGCTCCCGCGGCGTCGAAGTCATCCACAAAGACGGAATCCCTCGTCCAGTGGAACGGGCCGGAGCTGACACGGGCGCGCAGGGCATCGCCCGTCGCCTCAGCCGCCAGCTGCCGGAAGGCTTCGCTGTGCAGGTAGCCGGTGACCCATGTGGAAAACCAGATCAGCCCGCCGAGAGCGGCCAGCACGACCGCCATGCCAAAAAAAAGGAGGATTTTCGATGCTCCCGGACTTCTCCTCTCTTTCATGGATGAATCGGATTTCCCATGTGTCCGGATTCCATGCCCGGATCTCCCGGGCTAGTTGTTGGCTGCGGTTGCAGGAGCCTGGTTGACGCCAGCCGTTGGAGCCTCCGGATTTCCGGTTGAATCGGGAATCCAGGGGAAGCCGAGGACGAACGACTGGCTCTCATCCCAGCAGTATTTCGGGATGAATGTCGGGCGGATGGCCACTTTATTGAACCCTCCGCTTTGACTGCCCCACGGGTTGCACTTGAGCGTGTAGGAATGTGAGAGCATATAGGATTTCATGGCAGGAACATCGATGTTGTAAAAGTAATAGTATCTATCTTTCGGATACTTGCTAAGACCGGGCTGCCAAAGGGTAAAAGATTTGTCTTCTTTCTGGGAATGCATCGTCGATTTCCCCCCCTTAAACACACAGTCGGCCTTGCCCTCGCCGCCAAAAACAGGAGTTCCCACTTTCCATTCCCAATACATTCCAACATATCCCTGATGTGTTGATGTCACGATATCGGTGTCGCCGGTTGTCACGCTGAGAGATGCGGACTCATTGAATCTGCTCACGTAACGACCACCGCTTTTCCCATAGGGCTCGACACCGCCTTTCTCTTTGGCAAAGAATTCCAGATCTCTGACAATCGGGTTTGCTTTCTGCCAAGCGCGGATCTCTTCGAGACGCTGCTCTAGATCATTGTCGCTGGCACCTTCTTTATACAGAATAAGACTGCTTGGTCTCGTAAGAAGACCATCTGAAATCGCAGAGTAGTCCGTTGTGAATTTATCCGGCTTTGTGGGATTTCTATCCTGATAGTCGTAGTAAGTCTGTTGGCCGAGGCCTGTCAGCGAGGGGTCTTGGCAGAGGAAGGGGTTCTTGATTGTGCTCTGGCCTACCGATTTTCCAGGCAGAAGACCGGCTGCTGCGGCCGTGTGGCAGCCCTCCGTATTTTCAAGCTGCATTCCCGCTGCCATGTAAACAAACTTATTAGTGTCGTTATCGAGTGTCAGGTCCGGCTTCTCAGTTGAGGGAATGCACCTACTGGCCCTGGTGAATTGTGGAAAGAGTTTTGTCGCGACCACCACGCCACTCGCCCACATCCTCTTGGCATCCTCCAAGTCATTGGGGCTGTTCACTGCATAATATGTTGCCGTTTCCGATATGGACACTGATCGGCTTTGCGTGTGATCATACTTGTATTCGTATCCGGCTTTTATTCCAGAAGTTCCCCCCGCGACCTTTTTAATTCCCACTGAAAGTCCCGCCTGCACGCTGAAGGAAAGTCCGTTGTTAAATCCTGCCTGGTCAATGGTCGTGGAGCATTCGTCCAACTTGATGTAAGGGGCGTTGCCTTGGGACTCCGGGTGGCCGTCGCTCTTCATAGCCACATAGGGCCAGCCCAGAATCACGCGAACGACAGTTATGCCCTGGGTTCGATTCAGCCTGGTAAGGCGGTCGCTGACATCCGTCGGAACACCTCCACCCAGAATTGTTCCCTTCTTGTTCAGTTCCTCGATCTCCGCTTTGCTCAGGCTTTCGGTGATGCCGATCTTGTCCCAACCGCGCTCTCTGACATCGTAACCAGGAATGACCGACGCATTCAGCCAGACGGTTCCATCAGGTGTGAATGTAAACCCCAAGCCTGCATTCTCAACGGTGTATTCGCGGGTCATTATATCACGAAGATCCTGTTTATCAGGTGTCTCCGAACGAGAGAAAACCGACTCTTCTGTGATTGGACCAGCGACATACACATTGTTAGATGAACCGAGGCGAATAGGCATCGAAATGGCCTTGAGTTTGGCACCGAAGTGCCAGCCGCCATAAGTAAAAACCAGCCCATCGACCTTTGCGCACCAGTAGCGAAGTTTGCCGCCGGCAGTGGGAGCCAAAACAAATCCGCCAACCACGTTGCTCCACTTGTTTTCCTCATGGCCGGATTTGGTATAATTTTTTATCCCATGGTCGAGCATGTATAGGACCGGGACGGGAGTGTCGTTGTCATCTTCGAGCGTGCAGGAGAGAAGGTATTTGGGTGCCGACAGCTGGATGTTGTCGTAGCCTTTGCAACCATCCGGCTTGCACCAGACCATGAGTGCTTTCCGGTAATTTGTTTTGTTATCGGCGGTTTTGAATTGGTTGAGATCGATGCAATCCAAGGCATTCACGAAAAGGTCTGACCCCTTGACATCCTTGCAGTTGCCGAGAAGTTTGCGTGTTTTGTAGGTTAGCTTCACCTTGTTCGTCACATTCGGTTGTCCTTGGGTCACGGGGTCTGGCTCAAGCGACCACATATCGAACCCGCCCTTGCTGTAGCCGTCGGTCATGAGGACAAATTTCTGGATGTCGTTCGGCTTTTGCGGATCTTTGGATGGCAGACTCCACTGGAGAAGCTGCCCGCGGCGGTTGAACCACGGGTCGCGGCTGTAGGCAACCTTGTCATTGATGTAGTTTGCCAGTTTCGCGCCCGCCGGGGAAACCTCGACATTGACACAATCCTCGAGCAACCCGCTGAATCCGGCACTCTTGCTGTCGAGCAGATCGACCATGAAGAGCTTGTTGAAGGTTGGTTTTTTCTGGTTGGACTGATCCACGTCCGCCGCGACGATCCGCCCGTTGATCATGCCCATGAGCAGGCAGGGCTGGGCGGTGAGCTTGGCGAGATCCTTGTCGAAATTCGCCTTGCTGAAGTCCACCCGGACAATCGCCTGCCCGAGGCAGATCGGCACGCCTCTCGGAGGGGGATTCTTTTGGTCTTTCTCCGATGCGGGAGCCGTGATGATGGTATCCGCTTTTAATGGCGGCAGAGTGCCTGCGGCGAGCAGGACCAGAAGGCCGGTGCCGAGGGCGGACAGGAGTGCGCGGCTGTGCGCACGTTGCAGGATCGTGTTCCGGGAGGGTGTGGTCATTGTTGTGTTTGGTTTGCTGTTTGGTCTGAGGTGATTGTTTTTGATTACTGGGCGTCGGGGTGGATTTGCTTGACGATGCGAAGGATCCCGTCCTTTGCGAACTGGCTGTAGGGGTAGAGTTTCTGGGCGGCAAGATAGGCGGTCAGAGCGCAGGCCGGTCGGTCGTTTTTCTCATAATCTTCCGCGGACTTGAGGACGTTGACAAAGGCGGCGGACTTGATGGTGAGGTTGGCGAGGTATTGGTTGAGCTTGATGTCCTCCGGGGAGGTCCGCGCGACGGCCTCGATCGATTCCCATGCGGCCGCGCTGTCCCCGCGCTTTTCGATTTCGGCCGCCTGCTGCATGGCGATCTCGATCTGGGTCATGGTGTCGAGGACTTTTTTGAGCGCCTCCTGCTTTTCCGGTTGCGTGGCGGTGGCGGCGATGAAGCGCATCTTGTCGTCGAAGATCCGGCGGTAGTTTTTCTGGCTCAGGAGCTGGTCGAAGTCGGAGAGCGCCTGGGCGGCGACGTCCGCCTGGGCAAAGATTTTGGCGGAGAGTTCCTTGAGCTGCGGGTTGGTGGGCCAGATTTCCGCAGCCGCCTGGAGCTCGCGCTCGAGGGTTGCCTTGTCCCCCTCGACGGCGGCATTCCTGGCCTTGGCGAGGTGCATCTCCGCTGAGAGCTTGGAGGTCTGGATGGCGGCGTTCGGCTTGGTCGGGTCGAAATCGGCCGCCTCCTTCTGGAGTTCCGCAAGAAGTGTCTCGGCTTGGCCGTAGTCCTTGACATCGAGCGCGGCGATCAGGCGGTTGGTTTTCTGCACGAAGACGAGGATCGCCAGCTTGTTGGCGAGCGGGTAGAGATTGATCTCGGGCAGGTTCTGCCCGACCATGTAAATCTCGGCGAGCCGCTTGCTGGCGTTCTGGATCTGACGGTTGTCGAGCATGACCTTCAAAGCGCTGTTTCCCTGCCGCACGTTTTGGGTCATCTCGCGCGACGCCGAGTCCAGGCTGGCGAGGGTGGGGGGGCTTCCCGTGGTCTTCGAGAACAGGCTCATCGCCTCGTCGCCCAGCTTCACCTGTCCGGATCCTTCGTTGAAGATGACCCGGTAGAAGTCGATGGCGACCGTGACGTGCTCGAAGCGCCGCTGGAGGAAGAACTGGACGATGAGCACCTGGAAGTCGGTCCGCGCCTGGGCGAGGGTGTATTCCTTGTCGAGGTCTTTTTTCTGGAGCAGCGTCTCGACCTCGGCCAGGCGTTTCGCCATCGGCTGGATCGTTGTCTCCTGGAGGGTTGCTCGCTTGGATTCGTTCACCGCGCCGGATAATTTTCCGGGCTGGCTGGTCTGGTTCATGTTGCTCTCGGCCGTCACTTTCATGTTCCACTCGAGCCGGCTGCGTTCGACCTGCAGAACCTGGGTGGCGTTCGCGAGGCGCTGGGTTTCGTTCTTAGCCATCCAGGTCGCGCGAATCTGGCCGGACAGCACCTCGGAAATTTTTGCATCCATCCCGACCGCCGAAGAAAGGCTGAGCAGGTGGAATGCCTGGTCGATACTCTGGGCGGAGACTTGGGAGGAGGAGGAGAGGAGTTCGTGGATCTTGTCCAGGATGTTTTCGTAGGCGACCACGGTGAGGCTGCTTTCCTCGGGAGTGCTGAGATAGCGCTCGAACTGGGACTGGAAGAGCCGGTCGTTTGTGATGCTCCAGGTCTGTCCGTTCCATGTGACCAGCTCGGTGGACGGATCGCCGGAGAGCCTGCCGACGCCGAGATCGCCGAGAAGTTTCGATCCGGCCGCCGGCTGGCTTGGCGTGCCGTCCTGCTGCGCCGGCGACGGCGAGGGCGCTTCGCCGAAAACCGCGCCGCAGAGGGCGGCCAGAAGGATCATCACGAGGCGGTTCATGATTTTTTGATCTGCTTGGTGAGAAGGATTCCCTTGTCTCCCACCTCAACAAGGAAGATGTATTTCTGCCCCTTCTGGATGTTGATGGCATTGAAATTTTTTGTCACCACGAGCGGCAGGAGCCGGTCCTCCCGAACCAGGCGGATCGAGATCAGGCGGCCCTGGGAGGGCGACCAGTCGAGGATGTTATCCACGATCCCCTCGAACTTGTAGGTGTTTCCGCGAAGGCTCTCGGCGCTGGTGGCATAGAGTGCGCCGTCGAGATCGCTTGCCGTCCGGAACGGATGGTCCCGGGAGTCGATGAGGAAAAAGCCGCCGCCGCCGAGCAGCAGGATGGCCAGGAGAAAAACATACCAGGGGATTCGGAATGCGGAGCTCTGCGAATGTCTCATGGCTGGGGCTTGTCCTGAAGCGATTGGAACCAGCGGCCGAGCATCAACCGCTCGACACCGTTGTCCGCCGGATCGGCGATCCGCTTGATTTGTTCCATGTCGGGATAGGATGCGGGATTGCCGAGCGTTTTTTTCGAGAGCAGGGAACGGGCGGCGACGTTGGGGCTCAGATACGGTTCGGCCTCGGCGATCATCTTTCCGATCTCCGGGCGCAGGACAAAATTGATGAACGCTTCCGCGGCCTCCTGATGCCCGGCCTGCTTCGGAATGACAAACGAGTCGATGTAAACGCGCGTCGGGCTCGAGGGAAGGATCCATCGGAATTTTTTGTCCGCGTTGAGGAGTTCGGCCGCCTGGCCGCTCCAGACGATCCCGAGGGCCACCTTTCCGCTCTGGAAGAGAGGCACAAGGTTTTCGGTGTCGAGCACTTTGGCGCGGGAGAGCCATTTTGAAACGAGCGGACTGATCGTTTCGAGGTCTTTCTCCGTGAGCGCCCCCTCCGAGGGATTTCCCATGGATCGCCTGGCGATGCGCGCCAGCGTGACCGGCGCGTCGTCCACCAGGCAGGCTTTGTGGTCGAACTCGGGACGGAAGACATCCGGGAAGTCCCTGATCTTCGATTTCACGAGATCCGTGTTGACCGCGATCCCCAGTACTCCCCCGAGGTAGGGAACGGAATAGAGGTTCCCGGGGTCGAACGACTGGTCGAGCAATTCCGGCGCGATATTCTTCAGGTTCGGAATGCTCGCGTGGTTGATGGGTTCGAGTTTTTTTTCATGGACGAGCGCGCTGACCGCCCAGTCATCGATGATGACCAGATCGTAAAACCCGTGGGCGGCCAGCATCGATCCCAGGACGTTCACATCAAAAGGGGCCGTTTCTTTTTGGACATGAATTCCGGTCTCCTTCTCGAAGAGATCCGTGACGGAATCGGGCAGGTAGTTGGGCTCGACGAGCAGCCTGAGTTCGGACGGCGAGTTGCCCGCCTGCGGATCCACGGCCCCGGCGGGTGAGCCCTGCAATTTGCCAAACCCGATGAAAGGGAAACCCGAAGTCAAAGCGACTGCCAGGATGGCGAGAGATCTCAACATTTCTTTCAGCCTACCGGCCTGCCCGGCTTTTTCAAGACCGAATAGAGCGCTGGCCTGCGATTATTCCGCAGCGGCCGGCAGGATGTCTGAATTTGTGGCGGGCGGCACGCGTCGGCATGCTCGCGGGCTAGGGAATTTTCTGCCGGGAATTTTCTTGCCGTGGTGTTTGGGCCGCACGTAGTATGCAATGCTTTTCCAAGCGATACACCGATGGCACCGTCTTTCTTCAACCCGATTCCGAGCCCGCCGTCCCAGCGGACTGAAAATCAGGTTGTCGCAAGATCCGTCGGCCTGGATGATATTTTGCACAAGCGCGGTTAGCTCAGTGGTAGAGCATTACCTTGACACGGTAGGGGCCGCAGGTTCGAACCCTGCACCGCGCAATCCCTTTTTTCCTTGGGCTCTTGACCGTCGGGGGCATCTCGATTCTGCTGGTGCGATATGAATGATTTTGTCCTTGGCTCCGGGCCGGCGGCGATTGCCTGTGCGCAGGCGCTCGTGGCGCGCGGCAGGCGGGTGACGATCCTGGATGCTGGCGGGAAGCTGGAGCCGGCGCGGCAGGGGGTGCTGGATCGGGTCGCGGCGGGGACGCCCGGGGAATGGGATGAGCCCGACCTTGCGGTGCTGCGCGGCGAGCAGGAGATGGGGCATGGCAACATCCACCAGAAGCTTCTCTACGGGTCGGACTATCCTTATCGCGATGCCGAGGACTCGATGCAGGTCGGGCGCGAGGCCAGCCCGTTTCATTATTCGCTGGCGCAGGGCGGGCTGAGCAGCGTGTGGGGGGCCTCACTGCTGCCGGTGGATCCGGGCGACATTCGCGACTGGCCGTTCCCCTACGAGGATCTTGTGCCGCACTACCGGGCGATCTTCGACTGGCTGCCGACGGCGGCGGGCGCACCCGATGGGCTGGCGGAAAATTTGCCCTCCTACTCGAAAAACCCGGAGCCGCTTCGGTTTTCGAACCAGATCGAGAGCTTCGTCCGGGACTTGGAAAAGGGCTGTCCGGACGGCATGAGTTTCGGGCGATCCCGGCAGGCGGTTTTCACAGCCGGGCGAGCCGGGGGGCCGGCTTGCGTGTATTGCGGGCTCTGCCTTTACGGGTGTCCCTACGGGCTGATCTACTCGACCGCGCACACGCTGGAGGACATGCGGAAGGCCGGGCGGGTGGAGTATATTGATCGCCAGCGGGTCGAACGGCTCGAGCAGTCGGGGAACACGGTGCGGATCCACACGACGGATTTGCGAACCGGCGGGCCGGCCCGCTTCGAGACCGGGCGGGTCTTTGTGGGTACGGGGATCCTGCCCACGGCGTGGCTTGTCCTGCGCTCGCGCGACGCGCTCGGCAGGAAGGTGGTGATGAAGGACAGCCAGTATTTCATCTATCCGTTCCTGCGCGGTCCGCTGACGCGCGGGGTGCGGGACGAGCCGCTCCACACGCTTTCGCAGCTCTACATGGAGATCCGCGATCCCAAGATCAGCAGGCACCTGATCCACCTCGAGATTTTCAGCTACAGCGACTACCTCAAGCGGGCGCTGATGCGGACGCCGCTGAGGTTTGTCCTTTCGAACCCGTGGGCCGCCGAGCAGTTCTTCGGTCGGGTTCTCATCCTGCAGGGTTTTTTGCATTCGGCTGATTCGCGGACATTTTCCGTCGAACTGCAGGAGTCCGGCGGGAGGCCGAGGCTGCGTCTGGAGGCCGACAAACGGGGTCCGGGTCTGGCGCAGGCGGTGAAGGTGGGGCTCAAGCTTTTTTCGCAGGCGCACCGGCTGCGTGGGGTGCCGATCCTGCCGGCGCTGCAATTTGCGGATCCCGGTCGCAGCTACCACTCGGGCGGAGGGTTTCCGATGCGGAAGAATCCGTCGGAATGGGAGACCGACCCGCTCGGACGGCTGCCGGGATGGGATCGCATCCATCTGGTGGACGCCTCGACATTTCCGAGCATTCCGGCCACGACGATGGGCCTCAACATCATGGCCAACGCCCACCGGATCGGAACTGCGGCCGCCGGCTTATGAGCGCATCTCTTGGAAATTTGCGGTGTCGTTTGGAGATCAAGGAGAACGGGCGTCTCGCCAAATGCCGCTAGTGTAGTGTCTCGTAAATAGCTTTCCGATGCGCTTGCCTTCTTTTTTCCCCTCGGCTGGGTGCATCCGGGTTTGATTTCCTCCAGTTTCGCCCTTGCCCGATCAATCTTTTTCATAATGTCCTCGACCTTTGCCGTCCAGATGAAGGGCCTGGGCTCCA
>Ga0194063_10001195_pt1 | contig 17281 bp, 13 predicted proteins | sample SepL3720m_MetaG_FD_155459 | JGI IMG/M metagenome (GOLD analysis project Ga0194063, IMG submission 155459) | Anoxic zone freshwater microbial communities from boreal shield lake in IISD Experimental Lakes Area, Ontario, Canada - Sep2016-L373-20m | ecosystem: Environmental > Aquatic > Freshwater... | reverse complement strand
ACGCGCCAGCTCATCCGGTTTAGGAGGAGAATCTTGTAAACGTTTCAACTCGTCATCCAATACGGCGATGGCTTCATCGGCTTTATGATCAGGATGAAGGGTGAAGGCGATCCCGTACAAGTATGGGTCGATGGTTGCCAGCAAAGTGCCGTAGGTGTTAATCGCAATCTCTTTCTCCACCAGAGCACGGTAGAGACGGGAGGTCTTATTAGATACGCCGCCACCGCCGAACATGTTCAGGCTGGATGGACCGCTCAGCAGGCTGTCCAATGCCATCAACGCCAGGAAGTCCGGGTGGGATGCTGCGGGGACATGATAGGCTGTCTGGATATAGGTGGTTTCACCCGGTCCTGTGAGGTGGATACGCCGTTCACCGCATTGGGGTGGTTCAGGGCGCACCAGACGCGAGGGTTCCTCCCCCGCTGGAATGTCGGCATACAATTCATGCAGACGCGCCAACACCGTTTCACTGTCGAAATCACCGGCAATGGAGATAATTGCGTTTTGGGGGGTGTAATATGAACGATAATGCCTGTACAGGTCATCGCGTTGGATGGTGAGGATATCCGCCATGTCTCCGATGATCTCATGGTGATAGGGATGGATGCGAAAGGCGGCGGCTCCCAATTCTTCCGCCAGGCGGAAGGTCGGTTCGTTTTCTTCGCCTTCCCGTTCGGAGATGACCACCGTTCGTTCGGCTTCCACCTCTTCGGGGTCGTAAAGCGCATTGAGCATCCGGTCTGCTTCCAGATACAATGCCAGGTCGATCTGATCGGCAGGCATGACCTCATAGTAAGTCGTCCAATCCTGGAAGGTGAGCGCATTCCACAAGCCGCCGGCGCGAGCGATGATCGTGTCGAGTGTACCGGCAGGAAATTGGGGAGTGCCCTTAAATTGCATGTGTTCCACCCAGTGCGAGATACCGGTATGACCGGTCGGCTCATCTCGCGAACCAACCCGGTACCACACCCAATGGCTGATCATGGGAATGGTGTGAATCTCTTTAAGACGGATTTGTAATCCATTGGGAAGCATCGTGTCGAATACAGCATTGTTATCCATATTTTTAAATTTCGTCCATATTTAATTGCTGATTTGCTACCCGAGCCAGGGCTTCTTCGGCACTGAGATTCTCGATAGAGAGGCGCAAATAAGTATATTTGAATAAATCACGCAGGATGGCGGTTATCGGGGCAGCCAGAATCATCCCCGCGATTCCGCCCATCTCTGCTCCAATCAGCAAGACCATCATGACCAAGGCTGGATGCAGAGAAAGGCTGGTGCCCATGACGCGCGGCTTGAGGAAGATCGCTTCGACCTGTGAAATAATCATATAAAGAATGAAAGTCATAAGGAGAGCCGTAGGATTCTGCGCCAGCGCAATACCCAGGGCTGGGATCATTCCGATCAAAGGTCCAATCATGGGGATGGCTTCCATAATCGCCGCAAAAATACCTAAAACAATGAAGTATGGCACGTTGATTGCTGCCAATCCAGCAAACGCGGCGAAACCCACGATCAGGCAGAGAATCAATTGCCCACGCAGAAAAGCGTCGAAGATGGTGTCCATGATATGAAAGACGGCTTTCACATCTCCGCGAAAAGAGAGCGGCACGATATTAACCATGTCCTTGGTAAGGTGGGGAGCATCGTTCAGGACATAAAACAACCAGATGGGTATAATCAGAATACCCAGCACCACGCTGATTGTTTTAGAGAAAACATCGAAGACACCCGCCGCCCCACTTTGGAAAGTATTCAAAAATGTCTCCAAAAGACGCTGCCCGATGGATTGAATTTGAGACATAATCTGTTGGCGCGTGTTTTCAGCAATATTCTTCTCATAAGTTTCCAGAATATCAGCGAACTGCTGGCTTTGCACCCAGTTGTTGGTTTGTTCTCCCACGCGGCTTGCCAATACCGGAGCAGCAACGACCAGGTTACTCACTTCCTGAATGACGCTCGAAAAGAAGATATAGAAAGTGGCTACGATCAGAATAATGAGGGTAAGATAGACGATCATGATGGCGGTTACACGTGCCAGCTTGCGCCGCTTAATGATCGCTGGCATGCGTACTTCCAAACGATTGACCAGCGGGATGACCAGATAAGCGATGACAAAGCCAACCACAAACGGGTAGAGGATGCTCAGGGTGCGATAGAGAATAAAGGCAACCAGGGCAAAAGCGATACCAACCAGGATAAGCCGGTTGCGCCGCGCTACATCGGGTTGATTTATGTTTGGCGTTGGACTTGTCATAAAAATAAATTCTCTCCTCATTAGATTTTACCCTAAGATTGCAGGTTTCGCTCTTAATTTTCTCTTCTTGATTATAATATTTATGGATTTCAGTGTTATGGAAAAGGGTAACCCGATTACGAATTACATGATTGGTCACAGCAACCTTGCGATAGGCACAATACTAAAACTGCTCCAGCAGTACCATATTCAGGTCGTGTTTGATGTCCGCAACTTGCCTTATAGCAAATATGCGCATCCATTCAACCGGGATACCTTTGAGTTTACTTTAGAATTAGACCAACTTTCTATGGAAACGGTGTAGTTTTGAAAAGCAGGGTTAATTTCATCTCCGGTCTCCGCTACCGCGGCGGCACTCCCATGTGGGTGTGGATGTTACACCGGATCAGTGGTGTGGGGATGATCGTCTTCATCAGCACGCATGTCATCGCAGGCTTTCTTACCCATGTCATAGGGAATGACGCTGGAATTACCATCAATACGGTTTATGAATCAATTTATTTCCAGGTCTTTATTTACTTCTGTGTCGTCTTTCATACGCTCAATGGAGCGCGGATTCTTGTTCTAGATTCATTTCCGAAAATGCTAGAATACCAGCGCGAGGTGATCTGGCTGCAATGGTTAATCTTTATCCCAGCGTATGGATTGATGGTCTTTATCATGCTAACCCGTGCCATCAATGGAAAGTAAATAAAAATGCAGACTCGCAAAATTACCCCACACAGCTTGAATTTGGAATTATTTATGTTCCTTTTAACCCGGATCTCAGGGGCGTGTATTATTCTATTTGCCTTAATTGGGATGGCATCGGCTTTGATGATGGGTGCGCGTACCCAAATGGATTTGGGCACGCTGATGCGCTGGATTTTTTTCCCTAATTCCTTCCACGTTGTCACCAGTGTAGCAGAGATCGAACCCGGCTGGACAAACAATACATGGCGGATAATGCAGATGCTTGTCGCCCTCTTGGGGCTGACCCATGGCTTCAATGGGCTGCGCGAAGTGTTAGAGGACTATATCAAAGGAAACGGGTGGCAGATTGCTATCCGGATCCTGATACTCTTCATGTGGTTATTTATGCTTTGGGCAGCCTATTGGTTGATCCAAACAGGTTAAGGAATATGCAAACACATCAATATGAAATTGTGATCGTTGGTGCGGGAGGTGCCGGGCTTTCGGCAGCCTTATATGCTTCACGCAGCGCCAGTGTCGCCGTAATCAGTAAACTGCATCCCTCGCGCAGCCATACCGGCGCCGCGCAGGGGGGAATTGGTGCAGCTTTGGGCAGCGAAGAAGAAGATCATCCAGAGTGGCACACTTTTGATACGATCAAAGGGAGCGACTACCTGGCAGATCAGGATGCGGCTGAATTCATGTGTTTCGAAGCCATTCCCACCATTTATGAACTGGAACATATGGGACTGCCCTTTTCACGCACACCCCAGGGTCGCTGTGCTCAGCGACCTTTCGGCGGGCATACCAATAATGTGACCGGCAAACCGCTACGCCGCGCGACCTACGCTGCCGACCGTACGGGGCATATGATCCTCCAAACCCTCTACCAGCAGGGTATCCGTAACCAGATCACTTTCTTCAATGAGTTTTATGCCATGGATTTACTGCTTGTTAATGGTAGAGGTGCCGGAGTGGTTGCCTATGAATTGGCTAGCGGCGAACTTCATATCTTCCATGCCAAAGCAGTGATCTTTGCTACGGGTGGTTTTGGCAGGGTGTGGGAAATAACATCGAATGCGTATGCCTACACTGGCGATGGCTTGGCTGTCTGTATGCGACGCGGCATTCCCGCCGAGGATATGGAGTTTTACCAATTTCATCCAACCGGTATTTATCGCCTGGGTATTCTCATCACAGAAGGCGTGCGTGGTGAAGGCGGTGTCCTTATCAACAACGAAGGCGAACGGATCATGCCGCGTTACGCTCCCAAGGTTAAAGACCTTGCCTCGCGGGACGTGGTCAGCCGTGCCGTCTATGAGGAAATAAAAGCAGGGCGCGGTATTCACGGTGAGCGTTTTCTACATCTGGACGTTACCCCTGAGATGGTCAATAAATATGCTGCTGCGGATGGGCGTACCAATCCGGATGGCTCCCCTTATCGCGTTACTGCAGATCAAGTTCATAAGAAAATTCCGGATATCGTGGATTTTTGCCGTACCTATCTGGGAATTGATCCGGTTAGCCAGCCCATACCCATCCAACCGACGGCACACTACGCCATGGGCGGTATTCCTACCAATAAATTTGGTGAAGTGGTTGCAGATGAAAATAACACCGTTTTGCCAGGTGTTTATGCCGCCGGGGAATGTGCCTGTGTTTCAGTGCATGGTGCCAACCGTTTGGGTACCAATTCCCTGCTAGATATCATCGTTTTCGGGCGCCATGCCGGTATGCGCGCCGCTGAATATGTTAAAAGTATTGATTATGAAAGTCTGCCTTTCGATGCAGGCGGTCCATCCCGCCAACAAATCGAGCAACTGTTCAATGGTAAGGGCACTGAGCGAGCTGCCGATATTGCCCGTAAGATGAAAGCGGTCATGTTTGACCAGGTGGGGATTTTTCGGGATGAGGCAGGCATTCAGCAAGCGATGGATACCGTTCGCTCCCTCAAAGAACAGATGATGAATGTTCGGGTAAGTGACCAGGGGAAGGCTTATAACACCGAGTTGGTCAACACCTGGGAATTGAGAAATCTGCTGGACATCGCCGAGGTGACGGCGCACGCAGCCTTGATGCGTACCGAAAGCCGCGGTGCGCATGCCCGGACAGATTTTCCTGAACGGGATGATACCCACTGGCTAAAACACTCCCTTTCTTGGTTGAAAAGGGATGGGATCGAGATGCGCTATAAGCCGGTAGTCATTACCAAACACCAACCCCAGAAGCGCACCTATTAAGAAGTCTATATGCAAATCAAAGTTAAAATCCTGCGTTACAACCCGGAGAAGGATAAAAAACAACACCATGAAATCTATGAGCTTGAGGCTCAAGAATTTGACCGGGTTTTGGATGTGTTAGAGGCGATAAAATCTTATCAAGATGGTTCACTCGCTTTTCGACGTTCCTGTGCGCATGGTATCTGCGGTTCGTGCGCCATGCGCATCAATAACACCAACCGCTTGGCATGTAAAACGCTTATCAAAGACCTTCCAACTGGAAAGATCATTACCATCGAACCGCTTCTGGGGTTAGCGGTAGTAAAAGATTTAATGGTGGATATGGATCCTTTCTTTGCGCATTATCGCGAGGTCATGCCATATTTTATTAATGATGAACCGGCACCGGAGCGTGAACGTCTGCAAACCCCCGCGGCACGTGAGCGTTTTGATGATACGACCAAGTGTATCTTGTGCGCAGCCTGTACAACCTCTTGCCCTTCATCCTGGACAAACGCGGGCTATCTTGGACCGGCTGCGATGGTTAGCGCACACCGTTTCATTTTTGATGACCGCGACCGGGCTGCTGCCGAGCGTCTTAAAATCCTGAATAACGCTTCAGGAGTCTATGCCTGCCATACGATCTATAATTGCACGCTAGCATGCCCGCGTGAGATTCAAATTACAAAGGCAATTGGAGAGATAAAAAAAGCCATTATTCAGGGCAAGATCGAGAAGTAAATTCTATAAATAAAATAACGGGTCGGATTTTGTTTTATAATCCAACCCATAAGATGGTCGACTCAGCGATTGATTTCCCCATAACGCAATAGTCCAAAATTCAAAAATTTCCCTACTTGACCAAACCATTGGTATTTGTTATAATGTTATGTTGATATGGATTCAAGGCATATGAATGATGGGAGAGCGCTTAAGGGATAAGCTTACGCGCTTGTTTTCGTTTTCTTGTAGTCTAACAACCGCCTCGATGGGTAGTGGGGGGCAGCATGCTGGTGTGTTGCTGGGTAATTTATTGGGAGAAACATAATTTATGGAAACAAAGGGACTAAGTGCACTGCGTATTCGTTTGGCTTCTCCAGATGTGATCAAAAGCTGGTCTTATGGCGAGGTGTTGAAACCAGAAACGATCAATTATCGGCGCCTCAGACCTGAGAAAGATGGGCTCTTTTGCGAAGCTATCTTTGGTCCTACGCGCGATTATCAATGTTATTGTGGTAAGTATAAAAATATTCGCTATAAAGGTATTATTTGTGATAAGTGTGGCGTTGAGGTAACTCGTTCTGCTGTACGCCGTGAGCGTATGGGGCATATTGATCTGGCTGCGCCAGTGGCACATGTTTGGTATACAAGACGGGTACCATCTTACTTGGGTTTGCTTCTCGATATTTCACGCCGCAATCTTGACCGCGTCCTTTATTTTGCACAGTATGTCGTAACATACGTGGATGAAGAGGCTCGCCAAAAGGCACTTAAGCGTCTGGATGAGAAATATTCAGCCGCTGAAACCGAATTGATGTCTAAACTCAATTCCAGACGGGCAAAACTGATTGCTGAAAAAGAAGAGCAAGAAGCTGCCAAAAAAAGACCTCCTCAATACTTTAATGATAAAATCGCCGAAGAATGGCAGCCAATCATTGAGGAAGGTCGCAAATTAGAAGAAAAACTTCATGATGTAATGGGCAAAAAAGCGCGCGAAGAGTATCTCTTTGGAACTTTGACCATTGCAGAAAAAGGTGAAGAAATCAGTAACTTACATATTGGGCGTGTGCAACAATATGTTAAAGAAAAGACCGAAGAAGTTGAACGCAAATATAAGGCGGAAGAGCGCGAAGAAGCCAAGATTGCCAGAGACGATAGCGATCTGCTTCAAGCAACGTTAGATGAGGAGCTTCAGAAGGCTCAGATCCAGCTCGAAGATCAATTGAATGCGTTGCGCCATGATTATAACCGCCAGCGCAATGAACTTCTCGACCTCAGTCCGCTGGATTTCATGGGTGAAAGCCATTATCGTGATCTTAAGTCCCGCTATGGACAGGTTTTCCGGGCTGATATGGGCGCCGAGGCGTTCTACGATATTCTCAGACGACTCGATTTAAACAAGCTTGATGAGGAGCTTTGGACAGAGCTGCGCACAACAAAGAGCAAGCAGAAGCGTAAACGCGCCATTAAGCGACTAAAGGTTGTGAAAGCCTTCCGCGGGTCTGGGAACCGTCCGGAATGGATGATCTTGACGATTTTACCGGTTATTCCACCCGATTTGCGCCCAATGGTGCAGTTGGATGGTGGGCGCTTTGCTACATCGGACCTGAACGATCTCTACCGGCGGGTGATTAATCGTAATAACCGCCTTAAGCGTCTGCTCGAACTTGGTGCGCCAGATGTGATTGTACGCAATGAGAAACGTATGTTGCAAGAGTCGGTTGACTCTCTCATCGACAATTCTCAACGTGGCGGTGCACGGTCACGACGCGGCCGACGCGAACTCAAATCCTTGAGTGATATGCTGAAAGGTAAAAAAGGTCGTTTTCGCCGTAACTTGTTAGGAAAGCGCGTGGATTATTCTGGTCGCTCCGTAATCGTAGTTGGACCGCAATTAAAGATTCACCAATGCGGTTTACCAAAGTCGATGGCGTTGGAACTATACCGACCCTTTGTTATTGCTCGCCTGGTGAAAAATGGTTATGCAAATAATGTTAAAGGTGCCAAACGTTTCCTTGAACGTCTGCGCCCCGAAGTGTGGGAAGTGCTGGACGATGTTATTAAAGATCGCCCGGTTATGCTTAACCGTGCTCCAACCCTTCACCGGCTTGGTATTCAGGCTTTTGAGCCAATCGTTATTGAAGGTAGCGCAATTCAATTACATCCCCTTGTAACTACCGCCTTCAATGCGGATTTCGACGGCGATCAAATGGCAGTCCATGTGCCGCTCTCACAAAAAGCAGTTGAAGAAACCCGTTCGTTAATGCTTTCTTCTAAGAATTTACTCAAGCCTGCTGATGGCGAACCGATTATCAGTCCTTCCAAGGATATGGTACTTGGAGTTTACTATCTTACCTATTTTGACCCGGGTATCTCGAAGGAGGCATCCTATATACTTGGTAAAACTAAAACCTTTGCCGATATTGATGAGGTCGAAATGGCTTACGCTCTTGAAAAAGTCAAGATTCACGACCCTATCTATCTACAGGCTGAGACATGGTACGATGAAAAAGACAACCGTATGCAGGAACCTGAAGTACGCGTCCATAAGACTACCGTGGGACGCGCAGTCTTCAACCGTATTCTGCCGCCAAAACTAAAGTTTGTCAATCGTGTTCTGGATAAAGGTGCCATTAAAGACCTGGTAGCGGATATTTACGAATATGCCGGTTCGGATGTTACGACTGATATTATTGACCGGATTAAAGATATTGGTTTCACTTATGCTACCCGTTCCGGGCATACGATTGCGATTTCTGATGTGATCATTCCCAAGAATAAGCAGGATTTCATTGAACATGCCCTGAAGGATGAGCGCGAAGTACAGAAAGCATATCGCCGTGGTCTGTTGACTGCTTTAGAGCGTGATGAAAAATTAATCAAAATCTGGCAGGATACAACCCAATCTGTTGGAAAAGCTGTTCGGGATGCGATGGATCCAAATGGCAATCTTGCAACGATGGCAAATTCTGGTGCTACGAAAGGTGGCTTTGGTCCTATTTCACAAATGGCTGGTATGCGTGGTCTTATGGCAGATCCATCTGGGCGCATCATCCCTCTGCCAATCCGATCTAATTTCCGTGAAGGATTAACCGCTTTGGAATACTTTATTTCCACGCATGGCGCCCGCAAAGGGCTAGCGGATACTGCTTTGCGTACTGCTGATGCTGGTTATCTCACTCGTCGTTTGGTGGATATTGCTCAGGACGTTATTATTAACGATGAAGACTGTGGAACCGAAGATGGGATCATCATTCGTCGTTCGGATAACATCGCTGGTCAGTCATTTGAGAACCGTTTGTTTTCACGGATTGTTGCTGAACGCGTTATTGACCTCGAAACGGGTGAAATTTTGTTGAATAAAGAGGACGCACTGGATAAAGAGCAGTTGCGTAGGATTCGATCTGCGAATATTGAGGAAATTAAGGTGCGTTCGCCATTAACATGCGAGTTAATCCATGGCATCTGCGCGAAATGTTATGGACTTGACCTCGGACGCGGAAAAATTGTTGACCTGGGTACGGCTGTAGGAATCGTGGCAGCTCAATCGATTGGTGAACCAGGTACCCAACTTACCCTGCGTACTTTCCACTCCGGTGGCGTGGCTGCTGGCGGCGATATCACCACGGGTCTTCCGCGTGTTGAAGAATTACTTGAAGCTCGCAAGATGCCTAAAGGGGAAGCGGTGGTAGCAGAGATTGCTGGTGTCGTGCATATTCACCAGAATGACCGCTATAGTAATCTGCGAGTTGTGCGGGTCGATAACAGCCATATTGTTAGCCAGGCTTATGATCTACCGGAGGGATGTCGGATTGAGGTAGTGGATGGTGGTGAAGTAGCTATGGGAGCTAACATAGCTGTTTCTCCTGATCAGACGACTCCAATTGCGGCACAACATGCTGGTCGGGTACGAATTGAAGGAAGTCAGATTATTATTTCTTATGAAGAAAACGAGACAAAAGATCACGATATTCCCAGTAGTGCCCGTTTGATTCTTAAGGAGGGTGACCACGTTGAACCGGGACAGCCCCTCACCGAAGGATCTCTCAACCCGCATGAAATTCTACGTTTCCAGGGACATGAGGCTTGTCAGGTGTATCTTTTGACCGAGGTTCAGAAAGTATATCGTTCTCAAGGTCAGAATATCAATGATAAACACTTTGAGGTTATTTTGCGTAAGATGATGTCAAAAGTGCAAATCTCTCGCCCGGGAGACAGCGGTTTTCTACCCCTTGATTTGGTAAATCGGCTTGATCTGCGTAAGATCAACGAAAAATTACTTGCTGAAGGCAAACAACCGGCTAAATTTATAGAGATTTTGCTTGGTATTACCAAAGCTTCTTTAAGTACCGATTCGTTCCTCTCGGCTTCATCTTTCCAACATACAATCAAGGTGTTGGCTGGGGCGGCTATTAGTTCTTCTGAGGATCCTCTGTATGGCTTAAAGGAGAACGTTATCATTGGTAAACTCATTCCAGCAGGAACGGGATTTGTCCCTGGACGATTTACTTCAGCTCATCTTGAAGGTGAACTGGGTCAGACGGAGATTCGCGAGCGGGAATTAACTGAGGAACTGGAAGACCTCGACGATGAGTTAGATGATTTGGATGATTTGGATGATGGTGAACATTCTCTGGATGAAACTTTCGCCGAATAATGGATCAATTGTCGTAAATTGACATAATAATCAAAAAGACTGCCTTTATGGCAGTCTTTTTGCTGTAAATAGAGAAATCGTGTTCCGAATAAATAATAATTTAAGGGAATACTGTTAGAAAAATATTGACTAAAATGAATTGTTTGTGATACAATGGAATCGTTTTCAGATTGGATTTTTCCATGCTGGAGATAATACCAAATCAACTGCCGATAATGTATTATGGCTCATGTTAAAGCTTTGTTTTGGTAGTAGTAAAATTTGTAAATCCGGCAAGTTGAATGGGAAGGAGGTGAATTTAAAGAAAAGAGACAGGATAATTCTCGTCTAATATGATTTTAAGCGATCGTCAAATAAACATTTTTTTGGGAGAATTAAGATGAAACGTACTACCTATATTTTGATTGCTGCTTTCGTGATTCTCACCACTATTTTGAGCTCTTGTGCGCCTGCTGCGCCGGTTGCTCCTCAGGTTATTACACAAGTGGTAGAGAAAGAAGTAAAAGTTGAAGTGACTAAAGAAGTCATCAAAGAGGTTGAGAAGCAAGTTGAGGTCGTGGTGACCCCGACTGTTGCGCCAACCGAAGCCGCCAAGGAAATTGAAGGTTTCCCGGCTGCAGATGAAAATGAAGCCAAGACAGCCAAAGCTGCCTGGGACGCTGCCGATAAGGGCAAACCAGATCCCGCTTGGAAGGGCAAGAAATTCACCATTGGTGTCTATTCGGCTGGTCAGCGCGGCGCGATCTCTGGACCAACCTATTTCTTCCGCAAGAACTTCGAGCAATTGACTGGGGCTTCTTATGATATTGTCGAAATCCCCTTCTCCGAAATGCGCGAGAAGATCGCTACTGATTTCGATACTGGCGCCAACCAATATGATATGATTATCAACTGCTCTAACTTCTACGGCGATTACATCAACAACGATTGGGTCCAACCTCTTGATCCATTCTTTGAGGATGCAAGATTCCCGAAATGGGAACGTGATTCAATTTCTCCACAGGTTGCTGGATTGTATACTTGGGGCGGAAAATGGTACGGCTCCAACTATGACCATGATGCCATGATCTTTTACTGGCGCAAGGACATCATGGATGATCCGAAGTGGAAGGAAGCCTATAAGAAAGAAACAGGCGAAGATATGCCTGCAACAATGGCAACCTGGGAAGATGCGATCAAAGTATCCAAGTTCTTCAATGGTAAGGACTGGAACGGTGATGGCGCAGCCGATCAGGGTGTAACTTTGCATCTGAAGGTTGGTGGACAGGGATTCTTCCACTATATGGCGTTCTCTGCTCCGTATGTAGTTCTTCCAAATCCGGGAGACAACCCAACCAAGGTTACCAAATACAACAATGTATACTGGTTTGATCCAGATACAATGGAACCTCTTATCAGCTCACCAGGTCATGTTCGCGCCTTGGAAAAGATGATCGAACTCTCTAAGACCGGCTCTTCAGCGATGTGGGGTTGGAGCTTAGGTGAAGCTTGGGCGCAGTTCCTGAGCGGCAAGGCTTTCATGACCTTCTCTTGGGGTGATGTTGCTTCTCTGGCAGAGGATAAAACCCAATCTACCATCATGGGCAAGTGGTGGGCAAGTGGCTTACCAGGCACCAATGAGCCTTACTCCTTTGAGAAGAAAGCTTTCCTGAAACTGGACAAACCCAATATGGTTGCCCAGCAGGTTGGCTGCTCATGGCATCCTGTACTCTCTAAGAAAGCCAAGAACCCCGAATTGGCTTATTATTGGATGGCGCTTATGGCTACACCCCCGATTAACCACTGGATGGTTACCTACGGTTGGACGGGTGTGAACCCAGGCACGACCTATGACTGGTTCCCGCCCCAAGGCAAAGCAAAAATCGAAGATTACACCGTCTCTGGTTGGAATGAGAATGATGCCAAAGCTAATGTTCAGGCTTATGCTGATAATTTCTTTACCTACCCGATCTGGCAGAGCTATCTGCGTATCCCGGGTACTACCGAAATGCAAAATATGAGCCTCGATACGCACGTGTCTGAAGCGATCACCGGTCAATTGTCTGCTCAAGACGCATTGAACCGCACTGCTGAGGACTGGAAGCGCGTCGTTGACGAATATGGCAAGGACAAACTGCTGAAGTTGTACCAAGATTCAATCGGTTACACACCGGGTCAGTAGTCCATTTTTATAGTTCGTTGGGGGGAGGAATTAATCAAGATTCCTCCCCCCTCTTTTTATTCTAAAGAGGGACTATGCAAGCAAAAAGTCGATATAAGTATTTATTTGTTGTTCCAGGTATTATTTGGGTTTTAGCGTTTACCATTTTCCCCCTGCTTTATTCTCTGCGTTTGAGTTTTTTCAATGCTCGATTAGGAAAACCGGAAACTTTTGCGGGACTGAATAATTATATTCGCGCCTTCGGTGATTACCGCGCCTGGGATACATTTGGACAAACTCTTTTCTTTGTTAGTTTCAGCGTCTTCTTTACGGTTTCAATAGGGTTAGGGTTGGCGCTGCTATTTAACCGTCCCATGCCTGGACGCCAAATATTTCGTTCGTTATTCACGATGCCGATGTTTGTGGCACCTATTGCTCTCGGTTATCTGGGATTGACGATTTTTCACGAGGAAGTTGGTGCGGTGAATACAGTGCTGCGCGCTATGGGAATGGTCAATCTGCCGCGCTGGTTTTCTGATGTTTGGACGGCACGGATGGCAGTTGTCCTTGTAGATACCTGGCAGTGGACGCCCTTCTGCTTCCTTGTTCTTCTGGCTGGGTTGCAGTCTTTGCCGGAAGAAGTTTATGAAGCAGCATTTTTAGATACCTCCTCCAGTTGGGATATATTTCGCTATGTAACGCTTCCATTGCTCTCCCCGGTGTTATTTACAGTTACGATTTTACGTCTAGTCGAAGCTTTCAAGATTCTAGACATTCCATTCAGCCTGACAAGTGGTGGTCCAGGCGCTGCCACGCAAAGTTATTCTTTCTTTATTTACCTGACTGGTTTGCGTAATTTCAATACAGGTTATGCATCAGCTTTATCGTATATCCTATTATTTGTTATGCTTATCATTAGTTCGTTCTTCTTTAGCCGCCTAAGGAAGAATTTTGAAGAATGAGATGAGGGATCGTTATGAAATATACAAAAATTATAAAAAATATTCTTATCTGGATCGTTATTATCATTGCGACGGTTTGGGTCTTTTTCCCATTTTATTGGGCGATTATTACTTCTTTTAAAATGCCAACCGTGATATTGACGAAACCGTCCCTGATTCCGTTTCTCGATTTTCAACCCACGCTAAGAAACTGGGAACAGGAATTTGGTAACCGCTGGCCTGAAATTAGCAAAGGCTTGGGGAATAGTTTGATAATAGCGGTTGGGGCGGCGTTGATTGCGGTTACACTGGGTACGATGGTCGGTTATGGGCTGGCACGTTTTCGCTTTAATCGCTGGAAGAATAAAGATATGACCATGTGGTTCCTCTCACAGCGTTTCCTTCCACCGATTGTTACCGTAATCCCTTTCTTCGTTCTTATGAAGAATATTGGGTTGATGGATAACCAGCTTGCCCTTATTCTCGCAAATGCTACCTTTACAATGCCTTTTGCTGTGCTCACAATGCGGGATGTTTTCAGGGAATTGCCGAAGGAATTGGAGGAATCTGCCTATGTAGATGGGGCATCGCCATTAACTGCCTTTGTGCAGATAGCATTACCCCTGGCTGCTCCAGCGATTGCTGCGGCGGCGGTCATCTGTTTCGCTTTTTCCTGGAATGAATTCCTCTTTGCTTTAATCCTTACTTATAAAAACGCTCAACCTATAACGGTTGTTATTGCTGGGGTAGAGCATACGCAGGGAATTCAATTCTGGTTTGTGGCAACTCGTCTGTTGTTGGCGATTCTTCCACCGACATTATTAGCGTTGACAGCCCAGCGCTATATAGTACGTGGATTAACCCTTGGGGCTGTAAAAGGTTAAAATTATTATTAAATCAAGATTACAGAACCGGAGTGGGATTTTACCGCTCCGGTTCATTTATGGAGGCTAATAATGAGTATCGTTGGAATGGATGAATTACTTGCTCATGCATTAAAGAATAAATATGCGGTTGGGTATTTTGAGGCTTGGGAACAATATTCTCTGGAGGCAGCCCTGGAAGCAGCAGAGGAAGCGAATTCACCGCTGATATTGGGATTTGGCGGTGCGGTGACCAATCAGTCATGGTTGGATGGTCATGGGATTGAAGAACTGTCCATTTTAGCTCGTTTGCTTGCAGAACGGGCAAAAGTTCCGGCATGTGTTCTGCTTAATGAAGTGCCTACTTTTGGCGAAATTCTGCGCGGACTGCGTTCCGGTTGTAATGCGGTGATGTTAGACACCTCACACTTGCCTTATGAAGAAAACCTGCGCCTTACAAAGAAGGCGACTGAAGTAGCCCATGCTTTGGGTGCCACGGTTGAAGCTGAGTTGGGACATCTGGCTGATGGGACAAATGCCAGCGTTCGTGCTATCCAGACAAATCCAGAAGAAGCAGCGCGTTTTGTTGCCGAAAGTGGTGTAGATGCCCTGGCGGTTTCGGTGGGAAATATGCATATCCTTTTAGGGAACGAGTCACCGGTGGATCTGGATCTGTTGGCGCGTATCCATGCGGCGGTACCTGTGCCTCTCGTTATGCACGGCGGAACAGGTTTTCCTTCCTCTGCCATAAAACAAGCTATTGAACGCGGAATAGCTAAATTTAATGTTGGTACTATCCTGAAGAAAACCTTTTTAGACGGAATCCAAAAAGCCATTAATGCATTACCCGAAAAATATAATATTCAAGAGTACCTTGGATGCCGCTATGAAAACGACATCCTGCTCGATGGGAAGCGCCAGATGAAAGGTGAGATCCAGCGGTTGATGAATCTGTATGGATGCGTAGGTCAAGCAAAAAATTGGCATTAAACTAATTCATAACCAGATAAGGAGTTGTTATGGAAGCGTCACGATTAGATGTTGTCTGTGTTGGTATTCTGGTTGCGGACATATTTGTTCCGCCTATGGATCGTTTACCTCTTCCTGGAGAATTGGCGCGAGTCAATGATCTTCCACTTTCCACAGGTGGATGCGCCGCAAATACGGGGATTGATCTGGCAAAACTGGGTGCCCGGGTTTCTGTGGTTGGGAAAGTTGGAAACGATGCCTTTGCCGATTTTATTCGCCAAGATTTGAAATCAAAAGGAGTAGATGTTGGCGGGCTCCGTGTTTCTTCAGACATGCCGACATCACGAACAGTTATCTTAACAGTCATTGGAGATGACCGTCGTTATATACATACCGTCGGCGCAAATTCGGATTTACGCGTTCCCGATATTAATCTGGATTTAGTAAAACAAGCGAAAGTTCTTTATGTGGGTGGTTATCTTCTCTTTCCTGGTGTAGATCAAGCGTCCTTAGCGGATTTATTGCGGTATGCAAAGCAAAACGGTGTCAAGACAGTTCTGGATGTCGCAGGCGTGAATTCTGATCATAATCTGGATCACTTGAAAGAGGTATTACCTTTTACAGATGCTTTCTTGCCAAATTATGACGAAGCAAAAATTTTAACTCAGAACGATGATCCTTTACGTCAGGCAGAAATCTTTGTCTCACTTGGCGCGGGTACTGCTGTAATTACGATGGGAGCGCTAGGCGTCGTCGCTTGCCAGGCGGGCGAAGACGGGGTTCATAAATATTTGCATGCGGGTGTCTATCCTATTCATCTTATAGATCCCTCTGGCGGTGGAGACGCGTTTGATGCAGGATATATCATTGGTTTGCTGGAAGATTGGGACATGGAGCGGTCGATAACGTTTGCCTCGGCGATTGGTGGATCTGCTTGTACGAAATTAGGTACGACTGCAGGGGTGTTCACAAGAGTAGAGGCGGAGAAATTTATTGCTGCGAATAACTTAAAATTGAATGCATAATGATCTGATTGCGGATTGGACCAATTGATTCAAAAAGTGTATTTCAATCGAATCGAGTTTTTATAGTTTATTAAGATGATGTCTTATGATATTATATAGTAAGAGTATGTAGATATTGAAGGCTTATTTCCGATGATTGAAGATCGCTTCTTGTGAATTCTTAAGCAGATTGCGATTGATGTTTGCGCAAAGAAGGCAAATTCAAATGGGGTAATTTGATGATCTTTGCACTGCTCGATGAAAATAATGCGTAACATAATTTTGTAAAGAATCTAACCGATTAATTGAATGAATGGGTAATAATTCGAAGAATATGGGATAAGTTTCCCGATGGGTAAACAAAGGAATTCCAAATGCCAAATGGAAAAATATTACTCGTCGACGATGAGCCAAGGATACTAGCTTCATTAACTCGTAGTTTGAATGAATATAATTATAGCGAAGTTCAAACGGCGAGAGAGGGTGAAGAAGCGATTAGTATTCTGAAGAAAACCACAGACCTCGCACTTATTGTTTCTGATTATCATATGCCAGGTATGAAAGGGATTGATTTACTGATGTATGCTCAGAAAATCAATCCCGATATTACTCGCGTAATCCTCACTGGGGTTGCTGACTTGAATATGGCGATCGATGCTGTCAATCGCGCAAATGTTTTTCGTTTATTACTTAAACCTTGCCCAACTGAGACTTTTATCGCGGTGGTTGATGCTGGCATTCGTCAATACCAATTGGTCACGAGTGAACGGATATTACTTACCAAGACACTGGGAGGCAGTGTCAAGATATTAATGGATATTCTCTCTGCATTGAAT
>Ga0194063_10001194_pt1 | contig 17284 bp, 13 predicted proteins | sample SepL3720m_MetaG_FD_155459 | JGI IMG/M metagenome (GOLD analysis project Ga0194063, IMG submission 155459) | Anoxic zone freshwater microbial communities from boreal shield lake in IISD Experimental Lakes Area, Ontario, Canada - Sep2016-L373-20m | ecosystem: Environmental > Aquatic > Freshwater... | reverse complement strand
CTCAACGCTCACAACCGCATGCCCTTCGAAGGCAAGAAGCGCAAGAGTCTGCCCAAACGCGAACTCCGTGCCACCCACGACTGCGACTATCTCGAACAACTCCTCTCCCTAATGTAGGGACCCTGCGGGCCGTGGGCAGAAACTGGAGTGGACACCACTGGCGGTGTGTCGAAACGCTTCGTGGTCAGAAAGACAGCCGACGCCGTGGCGACAAGTGAGATGATAAACCAAGGGTTGGTTTGCTTGTCACGATATACCTTTTGTCCTGTTTCTCTGTCGGTGAATTGGTTCATTGGGAAATATGGATAAATGGGGTCACTGATTTCGGATTAAGATGCAGCGGGGTTTGCGGCGCGCGGTGTGATGGGGTTCCAAATTACAGACTGTGAATGGCGTCAGGTCTCGCATTTCAATTGCCACGGGTTTACAGCTCCAGTTTGGCGAGCAATTCCTCGACGGTGATTTTGTGGTGTGCGGCCACCGGTTTCAAGATGCCGCCGAGCAGGGTGCCGGTTTTGAGCGGACGATGATTCGGGACCGTGACATGGTGAGTTCCGTCCATCGTGGTCGTCAGGCGGATGTGAGAACCGTCCTGCCTGACCGTTTCGTAACCAAGGACCCGCAAGGCGCGGATGAGGTCTGAGGCGGTGATGTCGCGGGGGATTTTCATACCGCCAATGCCTCGTCGCGGACGAAGTGGAGGCGGATGATTTTCGGCATGGGGCCGGTTGCCCCATCGCCGAAATGACAACGTACGGCATCGCGCGCCATTTTCCGCAATTCTTCAAGAGTGTCGCCTTGGGTGGCAATGGAATGACCTAGGGCAGTAGCCACAAAGCCGCCATCAACCTCATCCTCACGCACTTCAAAGATAATCTCTTCCATGCGGAGAATATCGCATAAGCACAGGAAGGGAGGCAAGGCGGAATCTTTGAATTAACGTCGCGTTCTGAATGTGGGTGATTTTTCCTGGAAATCAGCCCTTATTCGCCTGTTCCCGTCATGCGACCTACGTCGAAACCGCCCACCAGCACTACCATCCTTCTTCAAAATGATTCTGCTGTCCATGATTCTGCCATCACGCTTCCTGAGCAATCGCACAACCCTTTTGCTCCGAATGGAAGTTGCATATCAATAAGCGTCACCGCGAGGTCCGATGTAATCGACGTAGAGAACTTCCTCAGCGTCTTCCTTGCGAGGCTGCACGATGGAGCGGTAAACTCCGGTGCGAAGCCTGAACCATCCGGTGAATTCACCTGATAGGGCTTTGATGTGGGTATGCTCGCCGAGGTTTTTAACTGCTGCTATTTCTTCAAGTGCCTGCACGATTTGAGCCTGGCGGGATCGTGGTATGCAGCGCAAGTATTTCACGGCACGGCGGTGCAGAATAATCCGGCGCATCTCAAAGAGCGAGTTCAGCTTTTAACGAAGCAAGATCGATGAAAGCATCCCGGTTACCGGCTCGTCGGTCGGTTTCGGCTTCACGGATAGCGGCTGCTTCTTCAGCGGTGACAGCATCGCCTTCGAGAATTTCCTGGATCAGGAGGAACTCGGACCATGGGATCAATGCAGCTGCGGGTTTCCCCTGGCTGTCAACGACGGTCTGGTGAGTGATGGTCATGGGCGTAAGCTACACGGTTTGTGGGCGTTGGGCAATCTGGATTTTATGGCTCGGGAAGACGGTCTTCTATGGCTTGCGCAGTGGCAAGGGCCTTGGTGGCGGCTTTTTGGTGGGGTTCGGCTTCTTCGGCGAGGTCTGCGGCGATAAGGAGTTGCGCGACTTTTTCTTTCTTGGCGGCGAAAGCACGCAGGTCGCTGATCCGCTGGATTTGCTCCGGGGTGAGGGCGGGTTTTGGTGGCGGCGGGGCATCGCCGGTCAGGGCACGGGTGGCCCGCGTGTTGAGAGTGACAAGGCCGAGGGTCGCGAGGTGCTGGATGGCGGACCAAGTGGACTCGTCGAGGATATGGAGGTTCGGCGGATTGCCGCGCCAGTCGGTTTGATAGAAGAGTGCGGAAACGGCGGCGGCGCGTGTGGGGTCGCGTAGGACGGTGAGAATGACGGGCGTTGTCTGGCCGGGCAAGATGACTTCCTGGCAGTGGAGCAGGGATTGGCCGAGGGCTTCTGAGGCGCGTTCCGCAAAGGCGAGGGAGGGATCGGCGGGCGGCGCTTTGGGTGTGGCCTTGCCTTCCGGAACGATGGAGAGAATCTGCTGGAGGCGGGCGATGTTGGCTTCGCGGCCGCGCTTGAGTTTGGCTTCGGAGAGCGATTTTTCGGTGCCGTCGAGCACGCCTTCGGCAAGGGTCATCTTGTTGGCGAGTGTTTCCAACATCGCGTGTTCGAGCGTGTTTTCCGCGATCAGGTTGACGACGGTGACGGGGCGGCGCTGGTGTTTGCGCCATGCGCGGGCGATGCGCTGTTCGAGGCGGGCCGGATTCCATGGAAGGTCACAGTTGATCACGACGCTGGCGTGCTGGAGGTTAAGTCCGACGCCGCCGGAATCGGTGCTGAGGAAGAGACGGCAATCGGGGTCTTCGCGGAAAGCGGTGATTTCGCCGCGTCTTTTTTGTTGGGGCACGCTGCCGGTGTGCCAGGCGTATCTGATCGAGTGCTTATCGGCCCAATCACGGACTTTTTTCAACATGCCTTCCCACTCGGAGAAGATGATGACTTTGACGTCGGGATCGGACAGGCATTCGTCGAGCACACGGGCGAGTTCGTGGAGCTTGGGGCAGTCCTGACAGTCGTGGTTCTTGATGATGGAGGGGCTGTCGCAGATCATGCGCATGATGCCTAACAAAATCATCATGAGGTCGGACTCCTTTTTGGTGAGCGGACGGCGCAGGGACTTCTGGACGAGTTGGGAGACGGTCTGTTTGTATTCGTCATACTCGGCGCGCATGGCGGGTGTGAGTTGGACGAAGTGGTTGCGGTCGGTGCGTTCGGGGAGTTCGGTTTCGACGTGGTGTTTTCGGCGGCGCAGGAGGACGGGCCTCACGCGCTCGCGCAGAGCCGGAAGATCGCGGTATTCGGAAGGGCGGCCTTTTTCGTCGAACTGATAGAAAGCACGGTTGAAGCGAAACAGCGGACCTAACAATTCCGGATCGAGGAAATCGACGATTGAATAGAGTTCATCGATGCGGTTTTCGATGGGTGTGCCGGTGAGGACGAAGGCGTAGCGGCTTTCGAGGCGTTTGACGGCTTGGGCGGTCTTGGTGGCCCAGTTCTTGATGCGCTGGGCTTCATCGAGCACGATGATGTCGGGTTTGAGGTGGGCGTTGATATCGAGGGAATCGGAGACGACTTGTTCGTAGTTGACGATGGTGAAGAATGGAGGGGTTGGATCCGCGTAGCATTTGGCGCGGGTGGAGCGCGGGCCGAAGATGAGGCGCTGGGTAAGGGTGGTAAACTTGCGGATTTGCTCCTCCCACTCGGATTTGAGCGAGGCAGGGGTGACGACGAGGACGCGTTGAGCTTTTCCAAGATGGTGGAGCAGGGCGCATGCGGCGATGGCCTGAATGGTTTTGCCTAGGCCCATTTCATCGGCGAGAAGCGCGCGTTCCGCAAAAGCGAGGTGGAGCATGCCCTCGCGCTGATACGGGTAGAGCGGGCAGAGCGTGACGTGTTCCGGGTGGCGGCCCTCGATCACGCCGGTTTCATAATCGCGGCGCAGGACGATGCGTTCCTCGGCGTGGCGGCGGGATTCGAGAACGGGTTCGACGTCCTGCGGGATTCGGTTTCTTTTTGGCGGACTTTTTGGCGGACATGGCGGGAATTCTTCGCAACGGCCCTCGGGTATCAATCAAAAACGTCCAGATTGAAAAACGGTAGAAGGGAATGATGGCGGGTGTGAGATTATGTATTGTCGGAATTTTGTGCTTTCCCGCACGCGGCTTTGTCGGGAGTCTGATGGTGATGGATGTGACTTTCAGCGTGTTGGCGGCGGGGGTGGCGAATATCTCGCCGCTGTTCGCGCTGCTGACACTGGTGCTTGTGGTGGCGGTGCTGGTTTCGCTGGTGATGGTAAAGTTCCGGCAGAGCCTGCTGGTGGGATATCTGTTGAGCGGCGTGTTGATCAGCAATGTGGGTTTATTCTGGTTGACCGGGACCGACCGCGGCGATCCGGTGATCACCCATTTGGCGGAAATCGGTGTGGTGCTACTGATGTTCACGCTGGGTATCGAATTTTCGTTAGGTGAACTGCGGCACCTGTGGCGCACGGCATTGATCGGCGGCGGGCTGCAGATGGCCATCACCACGGGCATCGCCGGGATTGCGGCATGGATCTTCGGGTTTCCGCTGGCGGACAGCATCGTGCTCGGGGTGGCGCTGGCACTGAGTTCCACGGCCGTGGCGATGAAATCGTTTCAGGACATCGGCCAGCACAACAATCCCGGAGCACGCGCCAGTCTGGGATTGGCATTGTTTCAGGATATCCTGGTGATTGTTTTTTTCCTGGTGATGCCGCTCCTCTATCAGAACGACACCGGTGGGGTGGGGATTAAAGTCGGGGGCGCTCTTCTGAAAGGAACGCTTTTTCTGGCAGGGGCTGCGTTATTAGGTCGATACGGGCTCACGCCTCTGTTGCATGCGGTGGCGAGAACGCGCAGCCGTGAGTTATTCACGCTTACGGTCATCGGTCTTTGCGCCGGAGTTGCCTTTGCGGGTGGCGCCCTGGACCTTTCACTCGCTCTCGGAGCCTTCGCTGCGGGTCTGGTGGTGAGTGAATCGATCTACAGCCACAGGATTCTATCCGATATTCTACCGTTCAAAGATTTGTTTCTTGCGATCTTCTTTGTTTCCGTGGGTTTGTTGATCGATCTGTCGGTCGTGGCCGCAGAATGGCGGTTGGTTTTGTTCGGCAGTGTGGTGATTCTGGGCATCAAGGGATTGATTGTGTTCGGGGTGTTGAAAGTGATCGGGCTTCCCGGACGTCCATCCATCCTTGCGGCGGCGAGCCTTGCCAGCACTGGCGAGTTTTCGCTGGTATTGATCGGCAAGGCGGGCGGATACCGGCCATTTGATCCGGGGACTGAGCAAATGTTATTGGCCTGCACGGCGGTGACGATGGCAGTGGTGCCCTCGATCATGCGTATGGCGGGGCCATGCGGGAGGTGGTTAGAGCGCAAGGGCATTCTGGCTCCGCACAAGGCTCCACCGGAAACGATGACGTCCACTCAGGCGATCAAGGAAATCGCCGATCACGCGATCATCTGCGGATACGGCCCGGTCGGGCGCGCGCTCAACGATGCATTGCGGCGCTGCGGCGTGGCGACCTTGGTGCTGGAGTTGAACTCCGATACCGTCAGTTCACTCAAAAAATCCGGGCAACCCGTGCTTTTTGCGGATGCGACCCACCCTGAGGCGTTGGACCTCGCGGGCATCTCGCGGGCACGATTGGTGGCCTTCACTTTTCCATCGCGCGTGGCGACCTGTCAGGCGGTTCCGTTGGTCCGGGAGCGCAATCCCGGCATCAGTATTTTCGGACGCGCCAAGTATTCCCACGATGTCACACGCCTGCGCGACCTCGATGTGCAAGTCATCCACGACGAACGCGAAACCGCAGTGGCCATGGTGCGGGAGGCCATCGCATCTTATGAACGCGCCGACATCGACCCCGAAGAAGTGGTGCGGGACGCTTTGGAGCGAGATGACTGATTTTTGTAATTTCAAAAGGTGCGACGCAGTATGGTCCCAAGGCCGATCTCATCCGCCACGTTCCCGAAATTACTTGATGCGCTTCAACGAGGGTGAAAGTTTTTTCCACATGGAATCCAGCTTCGGGAGAGCCCGCTCCATTCTACATATTTCATGAAAATTCACGGATCAACCTATCTTATCGCTATGTGGGCATTCTCGCTTTCTGTGGCCGGCTTGGCTGCCGGGGCCGTCCTACGTCCACTCGATCTGCGTTGCGAGGGCCTTAGTGATCCTCTTGCCGTGACGACAAAGCCGAGGCTTTCATGGCGCATCGAATCCGGGGATCGCGGCAAGGTGCAGTCGTCCTGGCAGGTTCTGGTCGCAAGCAGTGCTGAGCTACTCGCCAAAGATCGCGGTGATCTATGGGACTCAGGTAAAAAAACAACCGAGCGTGTGCCTTATATCGATTATGCCGGATCCGCGCTGTCGCCCGGTGGCCGCTACCATTGGAAAGTCCGCTGCTGGGACGGCGGAGCCGAGCCATCCGCCTGGAGCGTGCCCGCAGTGATGGAGATCGCACCGATGGTTCCGGCGGATTGGCAGGGTGCAAAGTGGATTGATGACGGCAAACCTCAACCGGAAAAGGACGAGGATTTCTATCAGAATGATCCCGCGCCACTTTTACGGCGTGAATTCACCTTGTCCAAGCCTGTGGTCCGGGCGCGCTTGCATCTAGCAGGTCTGGGATACTGCCTGCCCAGCCTGAATGGCAAGCGGCTTGCCGACCCGGTGCTTGACCCGCCATGGACGGCTTTTGATCACCGCATTCTTTTCCGCACCCACGACGTGACGGAGCAGGTGGCCGAGGGAGAGAACTGCCTCGGCCTGACTCTGGGCAACGGTTGGTTCAATCTCCTGCCACTGCGCATGTGGGGTGCCCGCAACATTCGGAAAAGCGTCGCCACCGGTCGCCCGCGGGTGATCGCCTGCCTTGTCGTCGAGCACCCCGATGGCACACGCACCACCCTCACGACCGGTCCCGGTTGGACCACCGCTGGCGGACCCACATTGAGAAACAGCATCTTCCTTGGCGAAGAGCGCGATGCCCGACTCTCGCTGCCCGGTTGGGATCGTCCCGGTTTTGCTGGCTCGAAGTGGCAGCCTGCGCGGGTGGTGGATGCTTCGCTTGAGACGCTCCGCCCGCTGCTGGAAATGCCTCCTGTTCGTGCCTTCGCGCCGTTTCCCGCCGTCGCGGTCACGACGCCGTCTGTGGGTGTGCACATTGTGGATTTCGGCCGCAATTTCACCGGTATTCCTGAGCTTGACCTGCGGGTTCCCGCCGGCACCCGCATCACGCTGCGTTACGGCGAACTGCTCAAGCCGGATGGATCGCTCAACCCGCTCACCAGTGTCTGCGGACAAATCAAGGGAACCCGCAAGATGCCTGATGGAAGTGAAGTTTCAAAAGGAGGGCCCGGCGCCCCGCCTATCGCCTGGCAGCAGGATGTGTTCATCGCACGTGGCGAGGGGCCCGAATGCTACCGGCCGGATTTCACCTTCCATGGTTTCCGTTACATGGAAATCACCGGCCTGCCTCAGCCACCGGCGGTTGCCGATTGCCGCGGGATACCGCTTCATTCCGATCTCCCGGATGCGGGCTCGTTCTCCTGCTCTAACGATCAACTCAATAAGATCCAGGAAATGAGCCGGCGCACCTTCCTCTCTAATGTTGTTAGTATCCAGTCCGACTGCCCGCATCGCGAGCGTTTCCCCTATGGCGGTGACATCGTCGCCACCAGCGAGGCCTTCCTCATGAACTTCGACATGGCGGGATTTTATGCCAAGACCGTGCGCGACTGGGCGGACTCCGCCCGCCCGGACGGCAGCTTCACCGATACCGCTCCTTCTGTCGGTATCGATTACTGCGGTATCGGCTGGGAGATGGTACACCCGCTCTTGTTGGAGCAGCTTCAAACCCACTATGGGGATCGTCGGTTGCTGGATGAACAATTGCCCGCGGCCATTCGCTGGATCGATGTCGAGGCCGCAGGTCGCGTCGATGGCTTGGTGACCAAGGGTCTCAGCGATCATGAAGCGCTCTCTGATGCTGAAGGCCCGATTCTAACCACCCCGATGTTCATCGACTCGGCACGCCGTGTTGCCCGGCTCGCCAGGTTGGGCGGCCGCAAGGAAGACGCCGATCGTTGCGAAAAGATGGCCGACGAGTCCGCCTCCGCCTGGACCCGCAAGTTCCTTGATTCGGCTTCCGGTAAAGTCGGTGGAGGAACCCAGTCCGAGCAAACCTTCGCCCTAGGCTTTAGCGCCGCATCATCCGCCGTGCGGTCAGCGGTCTTCGCCCGCTTGGTGGATGATCTCACCACTCCTAAGGACGGCCCGCGCCTTTCCACCGGCATTTTCGGCACACGAATCCTGATGGAGGAACTCGCGCGTAACGGCCGTAACGATCTTGCCTACGCGTTGGCCAACCGAAAGACCTTCCCCTCGTGGGGCTGGATGCTTGAGAAAAACGCCACCACGCTCTGGGAAAACTGGGCCGGCAGTGACGGCACATTTTCCCAAAACCACCCGATGTTCGGCTCGATCTCGTCATGGTTCTACCGCTGGCTCGGTGGCATCCAACCGGCTGATGACGCCGTCGGTTTCGACCGCATCCTGATCCGGCCGCAGGTCGTCCGCGGTTTGGAATGGGTGAAGTGCTCCCACCGCTCGATCCGTGGCCCGGTTGAGTCTAACTGGAAAATCACTGCCGCCGGCACCGAATTCGAGATTGTCATACCACCGGACGCTACCGCCACTGTTGAGCTTCCCGCCGGAAAAGACGATGTCCTGACCGAGTCGGATCGCCCTTTCACCGAGTCATCTGGCATCACCTCCATGCCGCCACGACCTGGCGTTCATGGTTTACAAATCGGCAGCGGTCATTACCATTTCACTATCCGGAGCAGACACTAATACCTGCGATTTTTCAGTCAAATTCACAATACTTACCGAATTCAGTTCATGAAAAAAATCATTGCCCGCTGCCTCACCGCAGTGCCGCTCATGGCCTCTCTGGCCGCGCTGTGTGCCGCTGAATCCACACATCCGAACATCCTCTTCATCTTTTCCGACGACCATGCGGAACACGCAATCTCTGCTTATGGATCGAAGGTGAATCAAACACCTAACATTGATCGACTCTCCGCAGGTGGTGCCCGGTTCACCAATTCCTTCGTCACCAATTCCATTTGCACGCCCAGTCGCGCCACGCTGCTCACCGGGCAATATTCGCACCTCAACGGCGTGCCCGTTTTCAACACCTTTGATGGCACACGTGACAACGTCGCCAAGCACCTGCAAGCCGGCGGCTATCACACCGGGATCGTCGGCAAGTGGCATCTCGGATCGGATCCCACGGGTTTCGACCGTTGGGTCGTGCTGCCTGCCCAAGGTGAATACTGGAACCCCGGCTTTCTTGTCCCCGGCCACAAGCTCACCATTCAGGGCCACTGCACCGACATCACCACCGACCTTGGCATCGAGTTCCTGAAGACGCGCCCGCAGGATAAACCGTTTTTCCTGATGCTTCATCAAAAAGCACCGCATCGCAACTGGCAGCCCGATGAAAAGAATAAAGCGTTATTCAAAGACAAGGTCATCCCTGAACCGGATACGCTCTGGGACGACTACGCGACCCGTCCCACCGCGCTGCCGGCAAACAAACAGACCGTCGCCAAAGACCTCACCCGCCGCGACCTCAAGATGGAGCCTCCCGCCGATATCAAAGGCCCGGCGCGTGAAAAATGGCTCAGCATCAAGCCCACGGAGGTGACCGTGGATGGTAAATCGCTCACCGGCAAGGAACTCACGAAGTGGAAATACCAGCGTTACATGCAAGACTACCTCGCCTGCGTGCAGGGCGTGGATGATGGCGTGGGTAAGGTGCTTGATTACCTCGATCAGAATGACCTAACGAAAAACACCATCATCATCTACTCCGCTGATAATGGTTGGTATCTCGGCGACCTCGGACTTTACGACAAGCGCTTCATGTATGAGCCCGGCCTGCGCGTTCCTCTCATCGCACGCGGCCCCGGCATCAAGTCAGGAGTCACCCCCGCGCAGTTCGTCGCCAACATCGACCTTGCACCCACGTTTCTCGATCTAGCAGGTTTGTCGGTTCCCGCATCCATGCAAGGTCGCTCGCTGGCTCCGTTGCTCCATGGTGAAACTCCGGGCGACTGGCGCACTTCGGTCTATTACCGCTACTATCATGATCCGGGCGATCACAATACGGCCGCTCATCTCGGGGTCCGCACCGCCACCCACAAGCTCATCTACTACTGGAAAAAGAACGCCTACGAGATGTTTGATCTCACCAAGGATCCGACCGAGCAGCACAATCTCCTTTTCGGGGAACCCAAGGATCCCGCGATCACCGCGAAGTACGCCGAGTTGAAAGCGGAGATCGCCCGCTTGCAAAAGGAATACAAGGACGACGGCCAATACGCCAACTCCGCCGAGTTGCCCAAAGATAGTTCCTACAGTTCATCCGGCGATAAAAAATCCCTCGGCAAGATGACCGTCGCCGAAGCCGTCGCCGCTTCGGTTTCCCCGGCGAAATAAAGCGTGTTCACGCAAATGCCGCCGGCATCGGCACTCAAGTCGGATTCAACACCCGAAGGAACTCCGTTGGGAAATCAACGGACCGCCGTGAAGAGCAGCGTATAGACAATTTCGGGATATGTTCCGATAAGGCTTGCAAATCCGGGGCAATCAGATGTCATTCCTTTGACTGGTTTTTTCTTTCTCCAGAGGTACCCTAGATGAGGGTTTGGCCAGTCAACTACTTAAACCGTTAACATTGGGATGAATCTGAATCTCCTCGTGATCTACCCCTACGCGCCTTGGCCGCTTGATCGCGGAACCTATCAGCGCACTTTCCACCTGCTCAAGGCGCTGGCATCGCACCACAATGTGGACTTCGTCGCGCTGACCGAAGAACCGGATGACACCGGGGACAAGCGTGCGGTTTTCTCCGAATTCTGTCGCGAGGTCGAGTCATCCCGTTTGCCCATCCGCCGTGGCAGAAGCTTTTTCCACAACGCTTGCTCAATCCGCTGCCCAGTAACGTGCAGCACTGGCAAAGCCCCGATGTCGCACAAGCGATCAACCGTCGACTGACCCCCGGTCGCTATGATCTCGTGCATATTTGCGACCTTGTGCTGATGCCTTACGTGTTGCCTCACAAGCACCACACACCCTTCGTGGTGGACCGGAGCCGTGTTGATTTGCAGTTTCAGATCATGGAGCACAAGACGTTGCGCTTCTCCACCCGCGACCGTTTGCTGCGTTGGGAGAGTTATGCAAAACTCTGGCTTTACGAAAAGAAACTCGCCCGTGAATCCTTGCTAGAAGTGGTCTGCGGGCCGGATGACGAGGTGTTTCTTCATCAACACGTGGACCCGAAGGCGCCGGTCATGGTTGTGGCAAATGGCGTGGATCTTGACTATTTCCATCCTGCCTCCGCGCCAGATTCCCGAGCCGCCGAGCCCACGGTGATTTTCTGTGGCGCGATGGATTATAGTCCGAACGTGGATGCGCTGCGCTGGTTTTTCGAGAGCATTCACGAAAAGCTGCTTGAGCGTCTACCCGGCGTCCGCATTCTCATCGTCGGCAAGAATCCCATCGCGGAAGTCCAGGCCTATGGCACGCGGCCGGGTGTCACCGTCACCGGCGGAGTGCCGGACGTGCGTCCCTACTATCGACGTGCATGGTTGCAGATGGTGCCACTGCGCATCGGTGGCGGCACACGCCTGAAAATCGTCGAGTCGCTGGCCATCGGCACGCCTGTGGTTTCCACCACCATTGGCGCCCAGGGGTTGGAATTGAAACACGGCGAAAACATCCTGCTTGCGGATGATCCGGAATCCTTTGCCTCTGAGATTTTCCGCGCGCTATCGGATCCGGCGCTGTTGCGGCGCATTGAAGAGAACGGCATCGCCACCGCCACCGATCGCTTCGGATGGCCGGCCATTGGCGCGCGTTTGGCGAATCACTATGACACCCTGATTTCAAAATCCCAACCCACGGAAGCCAGTCACTGATGAACTCACTCCCTAAAGCGGTCTCCGTCGTCATGCGCAGCTTCAACGAGGCATGGGCCATCGGCGAGACGATCCAACAACTCTTCAATCAGGATTTCGACGGCGAGATCGAACTTATCGTCATCGATTCCGGATCCAGCGACGGTTCCATCGACATTATCAAAAATTCCGGACGCGCCCGTTTGATCCAGATCCCGCTTGGCACATATGTTCCCGGTGTAGTTCTCAATCAAGGTGCCCGCGAGGCGTCGCATGACTGGATTGTCTATCTGAATGCCGACGCAACACCGGTGGGCCGTGATTGGTTGGTCAACTTGCTCAAGCCCTGCGTTTCCAACCCGAAATTCGGAGCCGCCTTTTCCCGCCAGGTTCCGCGGCCCGATTGCCAGGCGGTTTTCGCGCATGACTACGACCGGTGCTTCGGGCCGGAGCGCGAATCGAAGGATTGGGAGCACTTCTTCAGCATGGTCAGTTCAGTCACGCACCGCTCCGTGCTCGACAAGGTGCCGATCCGCGAGGACCTGCAATATGCCGAGGACGATGAATGGACGCGGCGTTTGGTGAAAAACGGTTATGAAATCCCCTACGCCATCGAGTCGGTGGCCATGCATTCCCATAACTACACGCTGCGTCAGTCCTACAAGCGTTCCTTTGGCGATGCCAAGGCGATGGCCGCCACCAGCACTGTCCCGCCGCGCAATGTGAATTATCATTACTTTGTCTGCTTTGGATTGCTCAAGGATGCCATCCGCGATGCGAAATGGTGCGTCAAGAACGGCCGCATCACCGGCATTCCCCATGCCGTGGCGGTTCGTCTCGCCCAGCGCCTCGGCCGCCGCGACGGACATCATGCCGGATGGAAATTCTATCAACGCGACACATGAAAATCCTCGTCATCACCAATCTCTATCCGCCTCACGAAATCGGCGGCTACGAACTCCGTTGCCGTGATGTTTGCGATCGCCTGAAAGCATTGGGTCATGAAATCCACATCCTGACATCCAATCACAGCGTCGCCGGTCGGCCGCAGGTTGTGGAATCCAACGTTAGCCGGAAACTCCGCATCAACGGCATGTATGGCAACCCGTGGTTGCCGATTCAAAAGCTCTATGGGCTGGAAAAACACAACCACCAGGCACTCGCCCGTGAAATCGAAGCCGTTCGCCCGGCCGTCATCCACGTCTGGAACATGGGCGGGATTTCCAAGTCGCTGCTACTCCGGATCGAGCAGGGGAGTATCCCGGTTGTTTACGATGTTTCCGATCACTGGATCGCCCGCAGTCTCCGCGCCGATGTCTGGCTCTCATGGTGGAACGCGCCCGGTTCATTCGCGCGCTCGGCACTGCGAGGAATTCTAACGTTTTCCGGCATCCGCTGTCTCATCAATCGCGCCGTGCCCGCCGCATCCTGGGATAGCATCCGGTTTTCCAACATCTATTTTTGCAGTGCCTTCATGCGTGATCTCACCGCCTCGAAAGGCTGGTCTGTGAGCCACGCGGAGGTCATCCACTGCGGCATCGAAACCACCGAATTTCCCGTCAAACCGGATCATTCGCGGTTTGAGAAGCTTCTTTGGGTCGGGCGTCTATCAGCAGACAAGGATCCGCTCACCGCGATCCGCGCGCTTGCCGCCGCGCGGCGCGCCGGCCACACCGGGCTTGCGCTTGATCTTTATGGCCACGGCGATGCCGACTACGTTGCCATGGTGGATGCGGAAATCGCCAACCTTGGACTCACTGACTTTGTCCGCAGAAAATCAGCGCCGGCTGCCGAGATGCGGAAGCTTTACTCGCAATACGACGCGTTGCTTTTCACTTCGAACTGGGGCGAACCGTTCGCGCTCACGCCGCTCGAAGCCATGTCATCCGGCCTGCCCGTCATCACCTCGCTCGATGGTGGGCAACAGGAACTCGCGCGTCACGGAGTCAACTGCCTCGTCGCCGAAGCTGCGAATCCCGATCTCTACGCCACCCGCATCGCCGAGCTCGCCGCATCGTCACAACTCCGCGCGTCCATCGCCGCCACCGGTCTTGATGAAGCGCGCACCCGTTTTGACATCGATCCGATCACGCGCCAGATCGAGGCATTCCTTCTCAAGGTTCTACAGTCATGAGCATCGTTTTTTATGATGACAGCCCGGTCTTCGGCGGCCATGAGGTGATGAGCCTGCTAGGTTTGGAGGCTGTGCTCGCTGATTTTTCCGGGCCGGTGCATTTCATCGCCTCCTCGTCTAACGGAAAACTCTGCGAAAAAGTCGCCTCCATTGCCACGAAACATCCCCAGTTGATCCTGGAGCAGGTTGATTGGCAATCATCCAAACTCGAAGCGTTTCGCAACCGGCTCCAAACATCGCGGACGAAAGTTCTGGTAGATCGTTTCCGCCAGTTGAATCCCTCTCTCGTTGTGGCTATTCAGGGAAACATCGAGCACTCCTCGCTGGGTCTCCGCGCTGCCCGTTCTGCAGGAGTCCGCGGCGTCAGCTATATTCCCGTGCCGCATTCCAACGCGGAAATGGGCGCACGTCTGGGTGCGCTGCGGGATCTTTTTTGCGCCCATCTTTTCAAGCTCCCGGATGCCTTCATTACCATCACCGATGAAATGGCGCGTCTCCTTAAACAACAGGGTGCCACCGCCCCGATCGACATCGTTTACAATGGTGTCGATACCCACCGCTTCCAACCCGGTGATCCCAAGGCGGCCTGTGATGAGCTCGGCCTGCCATGCGAGAAAGTCCGCATCGGAGTGATCGGCCGCATCGAGTTTCGCCAAAAACAACAACACCTCCTCGTGCAAGCCATCGCCTCGGATCCGGCGCTCGTCGGATCCTGCCACCTCGTTTTCGCTGGCGACGGACCGGATATTTCCGCCCTGAAGGACCTTATCCGCCAGCACCACCTGTCCGGCACCGTTTTACCATGGTGCGATCCCGCCCGCCTCTATCAAGCGCTTGACGCGCTGGTCATTCCATCCCGATACGAAGGTCTGCCGCTTGTGATGCTGGAAGCCCTCTCGTCCGGCACCGCCGTGCTCGGCAGCGACCGGGATGGCATGAAGGACCTGTTGCCCAAGGATTGGCGCTTCGAACCCAACGATCCCGCCGCATTGGCCGCCGCTGTCACTCGCTTCATTGGAAATGGCCGACCCGCCCCCGATCCCGCTCTCGTTTCCCGCGTCCGTGGGACGATGTCGCTCGATTCATTCAACCGCTCGTTCTCCTCGGTCGTGCTCCGCCATGCCGCGTTAGGCGGCGATTCGTGCTTGCAATGCGGGCCGAAATCATCACATCGTTAACTTATTCAAAATAAGAACACACATCCCTGTTCGGATTCACCTTCGGGCTCGAATCTTCCATCCGGTGAGGATCATGCCCCGGACTCGGACCCATCTGTGTCCGTTGCTCCCCATCGTTTCCGCTTCCCCCTACCCTTTGATCCGATCCGGTTGCTAGCGGGGATTTTGACCCGCTGGCCGTGGATCGTGGTCGGGATGATTACTTTCGGCACGCTCGGCACCATTGCTGGCATTCGACTGACGAGCCAGTCATTCGCCATTTCGACCTCCTTGATCAAGCGCCGGGTTCCGCAAACCGTGCGAGCGTCTGAAACCGGTCAGGCCTTTCGCCCGGTGGATCTTAACGACGCCACTCTGCTCGCCACCCTGCTTGCCAGCGAACCACTCGATTTGGCGTTAAAGCGCGCCGCTAACGGCATCGATCCGACGAGCGTGAGAAGTCTCATCGAGGCCAAGCAACTCGAAGGCACCGACATTTTTTACATTACCTATCACTCACCTCTGAGTCCCACTGATGCCCTGAACTTCAGTGGAATCTGGGCGGAGGAAATCAATGCCTACACCAAGAGGCTCCAGCAAACCGAAGCCCGCGATGTCCGCGCTATCCTCGAAAAGGAAGTCGCCGCGATTGAGAAACAAATCGAATTAGCCAATCTTGAAATCCTCAATTTCTCGAAGGAAAAGGATTTTCTCGGTGGCGAGTCACAGGTCACTTCGGTATTAGGCAAGCTCTCACAGATCGAACTCAATCTGGAAACCGCCCGCAACAGCGTCGCAGCCAAGAAGCGGCAGGTTGAAAGTCTGACGGAACAAATCAGTCATCAGAGCCCGATCGAACTTCAGATCAAAAACGCCCACGAGGAACTCGCCAATCTGCGCTCCACCTACACCGACGAGAACCCGCTCGTGCAAGCGAAACTCCAGAGCATCGAATACCTTGATGGACAGATCGCCAAGCTCAAGGAGGCGGGCAAAGCTGAGCTCGATGCCTACACGGGCACGCCGCTGGGCAATCAGATCTACCTCACCATTATCGGACAACGCAACGAACTGCTGGAGGCAGAGAGCCGCATCGAATCCCTCGAAAAACTCCGTCAAACCACTGCGGCCCGGCTATCCGAGTTCCCTGCGATCATCAGCAGTTACGAAGCGCTTCAGAAAAAGCGCAATGCCCACATCGAAGGGCTTTCCCTGATGAGCAACCGTTTGAAAGAAGCGGAGATTTTCGCTTCCAGCGCACCAGGATACTGGCAGATCTTCCAAGCCCCCGATCCGCGCACCATCATTCCTTCTTCCCTTGTCAAAAAGCCGGCGGTCATTGGGTTGGCCGGTGCTGTGGGTGGCGGGGCTCTCGCCGTATTGCTTTCGCTTTTCCTGACCCACCGCACGTCGAGGCGTTCCATTCTCGAGTGCTGTGCAGCGACCCGTGCGCCACTGATTTGCCATCTGCCCACTACCTTGGAGGAGGATGCGAGGGCGGCTATCTCCCACTTCTGGATCACCTATCTCGCATCCCGTCTCGATCATCCGGGGCGCATTCTGTTTTGGACGGCGGCCTTGGATCCCTCTGATGAGCGCAGGTTGTGGACGATGCTGGCCGAGACCGCGGCGAAGGATACCGCCAAGCCCATGCAGGTGCTCGATCTAACGAACGACCCGCTCTGGGCGGATGGTGCGCCGCCGGCATCGCTCGTTTGGTTGACCCATCCATTAACCGGTTCCAAAAAAGAACCGCCGGTTTTTCTCCGTGCATCTTCGCTGCCGCAGCGGGATTTCCGCGCCCTGTTGCCGCAGGTGGATCACTGGATCTCCGTGGTTGCCGGGCAAAAGGATTCCCTGCGCAGGGCCCTTGAATCCCGCCAACTCACGGACGCGTATCTTCCTCCCTGCGCCGGCACCATTGCCTGGACCGAGCGCCCGCAGGGACGGATCCGCGAGGCGGCGGACGTCATTTCCTGTTTCCTCGCAAAACGTTTCTCCTGAGACATCATCGTCATGAAACGCCCTATCGCCAAATTCCTTTTGCTCATCGGCTGCGTGTTGCAGTTGCACGGCCTGGAGGCGGCTCCACCTACGGGAACGACTCCTGATAACAAGGCTCCTTCCTCGCCGACCTCGTGGCGTGCGCGCTACGAACTCGGCCCCGGCGATGTCATCAACTTCTCACTCTTCGGTCGGCCCGAGCTTGATCGGCCCGGATTCCGCATCGCCCCGGATGGAACGATCAGCTATCTTCAGGCGCAGAATA